>Ga0208266_100049_pt1 | contig 76708 bp, 72 predicted proteins | sample LakWasMet67_HOW9_2_FD_183897 | JGI IMG/M metagenome (GOLD analysis project Ga0208266, IMG submission 183897) | Freshwater sediment methanotrophic microbial communities from Lake Washington under simulated oxygen tension - Sediment Metagenome... | ecosystem: Environmental > Aquatic > Freshwater >...
GAAATACGTTTTTTGACCTCACCGACATCCACGCCGCCGCTGCGCGTGTTTAACAGCTCATGCGTAATGTTAAGAGCTGCCATAATGGCAATACGTTCCACACTCACCATTTTTCCGGCATCTCTAATCTCACGCATCTTGCCATCTAGGTAACCCACCGCTTGCAGCAGGCTGTCGCGCTCTTCATCGGTACACGTCACACTGAACGCGCGGCCCATGATTTCAATATCAATTGGTTTGCTTGCCATGGTTAAAGGCCTTCCTCTGGCAATGCAGACAACAACCGCTCCAGTTGCACACTGGCCTGCGTCATATTCACCTTTAACGATTGTGACTCTTGATGCAGACGCGTCACCTCTTGACGTAACTCTACGTTTTCGTCGCGCAGCTGGGCGCACAAAGCAATCAACTTTGTCACACGCTCTTCAAGACTTTTTAAATCGGCATCCATCGGCCCATTATCTTTTAAAAAAATGAGTGTGGTCAATAGCTAAGCGCATTTTTTCAAAGTAAATTGATAATTTAAAGCCAACGACCAAACCTCGCTAGGCTGGCAAAAAAGCAGGCTTTCGACTACACTAGCGCCCAGTTGTCAGGTGTCCTCACTGTATTTCTACAGTCAGGGTGAAACTGGGAAACAGGTGCGTGAACCTTTATTCGCTAATCCTGTGCTGCCCCCGCAACGGTAAGCAAGTGCGGGTCTATCCATACGCCACTGAGTGCAAACTTGGGAAGGCGATAGATCAAAACTTGCAAGCCCGGAGACCGGCCTTACAACCAACCACATGGAAATACCGCGGGGTGACGGTGATTCGAATGCAAAGCTGCTTAATGGTCGCTTTCGCTTTTCAAGTTTTCTATCCTTCTTTAATGGCACAAAACTGCCAGGTGTTTCCTTTTTTTATGCATTCGCATGCGGGGTCGCATGTGCAATCACGGAAACTAACATGAAAAAAATACTCCTCGCCAGTTGTGTCAGCCTGGCCTCAAACACCCACGCATTTAGCGCTGAAGAACTTCAGTTGAATGAGGTGGTGGTGACTTCAAATCGCTTTGATGAAAATACAACCACGCCCAGATCGAATGTGCGCGTGATCAGCAAGCAAGAAATCATGAACTCGCCTGCCATCAGCATCCCTGATATTTTGCGCATGCAAGCAGGCGTGAATGTGCGCAGTCTTTACGGCAACCAGGGCATTGATGCTGGGGTCGACATGCGTGGATTTGGCGAATCCGCCACTGGAAATGTGCTGATCCTACTCGACGGGCAGCGCCTGAACCCAGTCGATGGCGGTAGCTTGCAGTGGGCGTCGATCCCGCTGCAATCCATCGAGCGAATTGAACTATTGTCCGGGGATGGTACGGTACTCTATGGTGATCGGGCCACAGGTGGCGTGATCAATTTAATTACCAATAAATCTGGTAAACCTGCGGCCGCTTTAACTGGCACGCTTGGCAGTTATGGTTATAAAGCGGCGGACGGTTATGTCGCAGGCTCTTCTGGCGACCTCTATTTCAATACGTTTATACACAGCGCGGATGCCAATGGCTGGCGTCAAAACTCAGGCTTCAACCAATGGTCATTGAGTGGCCGTGCTGGCTTGTGCGCAAACGACCAAGACAGTTTTATTGATTACGCCATCTACCGATCAGAAAATGATTTACCAAGCAGCATCAGTAGCGCGATGTACCGCGATCAGCCGCGTTCAGCAAGAACACCTTTTGACAGCCAAACCAAAGAAGGCTACCGAATCAGACCAGGTACCAACATCAAGATCAGCGACCGCTTGGAGTTTGCAGCAGAATTTGCAATCAGCAATATGAAAACACACTTCAACAACGTGTCATTCAATAGTACCTCTGCTCGCGATGCTGACACTTACGCACTCACCCCTCGGTTTAAATGGTCACATGGTCTTGCCAATCTCGAGAGCGTCAGTGTGCTTGGTTACGACTACTACCGTGGCTTGGTGAACGCGGACTACCATGGCGGCTACGCCAATGGCAAAGCAACACAAGAGAGCAATGCGATTTATTGGCACAACGACACTGCGCTGACGCCACATTTAAGCTTAAGTAGCGGCGTAAGATATCAAGCCACCTATCAAAAGGCCGCCCAAGATGCTTACGCACCCTTTGCAATGCCAGCCGTTACCGGCAAAAAAACCAATTACAATGATGCTTATGACCTCGGTTTGAACTACCATGAAGAACATTGGAGCATCTATGGTAAAACCGGCAGTAGCTTTAGATTAGCCACTACCGATGAATTGTTTGGTTCTGACCCCATCACATTTCAGCCGTTATTTTTTGGCAATATCATCAAACCGCAAACGGCCAAGACTTTTGAGATTGGCACAACGTTCAAGTCCCAAGATTGGGATGGCCGTCTGGCCGTTTACCGCGCGAATATCCACAATGAGATTGGCTATGACGGTAACTTAGGCGTCAATACCAACTTTGACCCAACGCGGCATCAGGGAGTCGAGGCCGAATTGGGCTGGAAACCTTCCGCGACCTTGCATTCAAAGTTGAGTTACACCTACACCGAAGCTAAATTTACGCGCGGTAACTACCAAAGTGAAACGATTCCGTTGGTGCCTCGCGATATGTTGCGCGCACAAGTCAATTGGCAGAGCCCCGGTTACGGTCAATATGTCGGACAAATCAATTATGTCGGCGAACGATTTGTCAGTGGCGACTATGCCAACACGCTCAATAAAATGCCTTCGTACACCACAGTCGACTTGCGAGCGAGCTGGAACATTCAGGCCATTCAACTCTCGCTTGTCGCGCAAAACTTGACCGACAAGAAATATGCGCCTTATGGCATTTATAGCACCTCTCAAAACGACTACTATTACTTTCCTGCCGATGGTCGTTCGTTTTACCTGAGTATGCGCTACGATTTTAAATAAGCCTTTTTTGCGACTGACTGCTGTCAGTGATATCATGCGATTTATATTTACGGAGTGATCAATGAACGTTTTAATCGATAAAAAATCCGTACTGGTTGCAACAATGTTGGCTGTTGCAATGTTATTGACCCGCGGTAGCCATATGTTGACGCCATTCTCGTTGCCAGATGCCAGCGTCATGCTCTTTTTGCTGGGTGGTTTACTGCTGCGTCATGTCGGCTGGTTTGTGTTGTTTTTCTTGCTCGCAGCGGTCATCGACTTTGGTGCTGCGGCGATTGATCCGGCACAGGGATTTTGTTTAACGGATGGCTACTGGGGCATGGTGCCCACTTATGCAGTCATGTGGGTGGGTGGCTTGTGGTTAGCAAAACAAGCTAAGCCATTCGCGATGGTGCCATTCGTCACGGTTTCATTGCTGACTAGCGCAATCGCTTTTGTCATCTCTACACAGAGCTATTACCTTTTTTCTGGACGTTTTCCGCAGACAGGTCTGTGGTCATCGTTGCAGCACGGCTGGGAGTACATGCCCGCGTGGATGCTGTACACCGTGGTTTACATTAGCTTGGTATTTGTGGTGCGGCAATTGGCTATCTGGCTCAAGTTTCCGCTTCTCGAATCCAGCCACGTTGCCTAAATTGAATGTCATTCTATAAAGCCGCTTGATGCGGCTTTTTTTATCATGAACAACTTTGCTTATTCAACCTCTGAACGAGAAGCCATTTATAAGGTGATCGCCGAGCGGCGCGATATGCGCCACTTTTTGCCAACGCCTATCGCCCCTGAATTGTTGCAAAAGCTACTGCAGGCTGCTCACCATGCGCCCAGCGTCGGGCTGATGCAACCTTGGCGTTTTATTCGTATTAGCGACACTGATTTACGCCAACGGATACATGCGTTGGTGAATGAAGAGCGCAAACAGACGGCGCATGCAATCGGTGAGGTGGAAGATACTGCACGCATGGCAGAGTTCATGAGGCTCAAAGTAGAAGGCATACTCGACTGCGGTGAAGTGCTGGTAGCCAGCTTATGTGACCAACGTGAACAGCATATTTTTGGGCGCCGCACCTTGCCTGAAATGGATCTGGCTTCGGTCAGCTGTGCGATTCAAAACTTATGGCTGGCAGCGCGTGCCGAAGGCATTGGCATGGGCTGGGTGAGCCTGTTTGACCCAGCCGCGCTGGCCACATTACTTGGCATGCCTTCTGGCGCTAAACCGGTGGCCATTTTATGCCTCGGCTATGTCAATACGTTTTATAAATCACCCATGTTGGTTGAAGAAGGTTGGGCAAGCGAGCGGCCATTACATGAGATGTTGATGGAAAACGGCTGGGAACATTCAGCGACGCAGCCATGAGTCGCTGGCCGAAACGCATCGTGTGCTTGACCACTGAAACGGTAGAGGTGCTGTATTTGCTTGGTGAGCAAGACCGTATTGTGGGGATTTCAGGGTTTACCACGCGCCCGCCGCTTGCCCGAAAAGAAAAACCAAAAGTCAGTGCCTTTACGAGCGCCAATCTCGATAAGATTCTGGCACTGCAACCGGATCTCGTGCTTTGTTTTTCAAACCTGCAGGCTGAGATTGCCGCTGCGCTGATTCAAGCGGGTTGTCAGGTACACGTGTTTAACCAGCGCAGCCTCGATCAAACGCTGCAAATGATTTTAACCGTGGGCGATTTAGTCGGTGCCAGCGACAAAGCGCAACAACTGGTCGCCGGTTATCAAGCGCAATTAACCAATGCACGCCAGCAATCAGCGCACTGGGTGCGCAAACCCAAGGTCTATTTTGAGGAGTGGGATGCGCCCATGATGTGCAGTATCCGCTGGGCTGCCGAGCTGATTGAGGCCGCGGGAGGCGAAGATTGCTTTCCCGAACTCAGCCAGTTTCACAGCGCTAAAGCCCGCCAAGTGACACCCGAGCAAGTGCTCGCCTGTCAACCTGACATTGTCATCGGTTCTTGGTGCGGCAAAAAATTTCAGCCGGCCAAAGTAGCCGCTCGCACAGGCTGGCAAGCGATGCCGGCCATACGCCACGCACAAGTGTTTGAAATCAAATCAGTGGCTATTTTGCAACCAGGGCCAGCCCTATTTAGCGAAGGATTGCCTCAATTACAGGCGATCATCCAACGCTGGCATCAACAATACGGAGCGATTCATGCGTAGCCATTTGATCTTAGGGGGCGCGCGCAGTGGCAAAAGTGCCTATGCCGAGCGCTTGGCGTCTGCGTTAGAGTTACCCGTCACCTATATCGCAACGGCACAAGTCTACGACGACGAGTTTGCCAGCAGAGTAGCGCACCACAAAGCACGTCGCCCACCCCACTGGCAGTTAGTAGAGGCGCCCTTTCAGCTAGGAAAAACTTTACTCGAACATGATGCCCCTGAACATTGCTTCATCGTCGATTGCCTGACCTTATGGTTAGCGCAATGCATTTGCCCGGACTGTGATAAACCAGCACACCTAAACTGGCAGACCGAAAAGCAAGCCTTGCTGGCCGCATTGCCACAATTACAAGCCCATGTATTTCTGGTCAGCAACGAGGTTGGCATGGGCATTGTGCCGATGGGTGAAATTAACCGCCAGTTTCAGGACGAACAAGGCCGATTGAATCAAGCGGTCGCCCAAGTGGTCGAACGCGTGAGCTTTGTGGCGGCCGGCTTACCATTACAGTTAAAAGGATAACCATGGAAATATTTACATTGCGCGGTGAACATATTGCTTTGTGCGATCTACTCAAACTCACGGGCATCGCGGATAGTGGCGGCCAAGGCAAAAGCATGGTGGCTGAGGGCTTGGTCAGTGTGGATGGCCAGATTGAGCGGCGTAAAACCGCTAAAATTCGCGCGGGGCAACAAATCTCAGCCTTTGGTCAAACCGTTCAAGTGGCGGCGCCCGCAAGCGATCAGCCTTAAAGATTACTGCATCCAATGTGGATGCTCACCCGTATGCCAAGATGACTAAGCAAGATCATGCATCACCTAGGTGTATGTGATGACATGTTTTTACGATAAGCGCTTAAACGCTACGCTAGAAAGGTTAAAAAGGACACCATGCGCACACTGTTATATGGTTTTATTTTGTTGTGGGTGAGCCACACCTGCCATGCACGCACCGCCCTCCCCCAAATTGCCCAAGGCAGCGCTTACATTGCAGCCAAACAGCAATTAACGGCGCAAGGATGGCAGCCAGTTGAAAACCTGGCTATCGAGCGCAGTAGTTTGTATGCGCAAGAAATCTATCAGCAAGGCTTGGTAGAGGTGGTGGATTGTATTTCGATGGAACTCGATGCTTGTCGCTTTCGCTTTAAAAAGCAGGGCCAAACCATTGAGATTAAAACCATTACGCGCCAACTCACCGTCGACCAAGTGCAGTCTGTCAAAAAATAAACTGCGTCAGGGATGGGTTTGGGCTTAGCGATTCACAAATTCAATTTTTGGAACCGCGCCCGAAAAATCTAACCGCGTCAGACTGGCGTAATCAACATGAAAGCGGAATAAGCCTTTGAGCGGCATGTTGAGCACATGCGCGATCAACGCACGTATCATGCCGCCATGCGTCACGACCAGCAAATGCTGGCCGGCATGGCGGCCGTGTGCCTCGTTCAAAAAATCCACGCCACGCTGTTGCAAGGCCGCAAAGGTTTCCCCATTGGGGGGCGCCAGTTCGGCATAATTTTGTGCCCACACATCAAACACGTCGCGCGGGATCTCGGTCCATGGCTGCATCTCCCAGTCACCAAAATGCAGCTCTTTCAAGCGTTCATCATGCAAAATAGAATCAAAGCCTAACGCATGCGCCAGTTTGCTACAGCGCTGCAATGGGCTGGCATAAACGGCATCAATCTGCTCATGCAACAGCTTTTGTTGCAGGGTTGAAAGCTCATTGGCAAAATGGACGGATACATCAATGTCGCTTTGCCCGTAGCATACGCCCTCAGCGATTTGTAAACTGGTGTGGCGGACTAAAGTGAGTTTCATGCTAAATGCTCCCAAGCAAGCAAGCCTAAATAAAAAGCGAGTTCAGTCAATTGTTGGGTCGCGCCGAGGGTGTCGCCGGTATACCCCTGCAAATGCCGCATGATGAGCCGACGCCACCACCACCAAACCAACAGCACGGGGATGGCCGTGAATAGTTGAAAACGGATGACTGTAAAAAGCGTGTGATTGATGCCCAGCATCAGACTAAAAACCAGCCAGCATATTGTGCCAAACAGAATTGCGTAAGCTAAGTCTGGTCGGGTCAATGCCGTTGCCAGCGGCTTAGACTTACCCGCAAATCGCACATAACTGGCGGTTGCCATGATGGCGACCGCAGCCAAGCGACTTAACGCGTGTGCGGCAATCATGGCAAATGGCAACATCGCCGGACGCAGTGCGGATAAGGCCTGAAACTTAAACAGCAGCATGCCAATTAAGGTAATCACGCCATAACTACCCAGCCGGGAATCTTGCATGATCTCTAGTTTGCGTGCACGGTCCATGCCACCGCCAAGGCCATCTGCACTATCCGCCAGCCCATCCTCATGAAACGCACCGGTCAGATAAATGGTCGCCGCCATGCTGCACAACACGGCCATGGCAGGCGGAAACACGAGACTCGCCACCCACCAAACCATGGCTGCGATCAGGCCAACGAATAAGCCCACCAGCGGAAAGTATCTGGCGGCATGATTGAGATCCGTCTCTTTAAAATCAGGGATGGCCGGCACGGGAATGCGGGTGAAAAAACCAACGGCCAGCAGAAAGTATCGCCATTGCAACTTCACTGAATCTGCCCACTCACCCCAGCGCTATCAAAGCTGGCCATGTCATTAAGAAACGCAACTGCCGATTGCAATAAAGGATACGCCAACACGGCCCCAGTGCCCTCGCCGAGACGCAATCCGAGATGCAACAACGGTTGCGCATTCAAGTGCGACAACATCGCGGCATGCCCGCTCTCATCTGAGCAATGCGCAAACACGCAATAATCAATCACCTGTGGATAGCGCTTGGCAGCCACTAGTAGCGCGGCGGTGGCAATAAATCCGTCAATTAACAAGGTGCATCTTCCCTCTGCGCCAGCTAACAGTGCACCCACCATCATGGCAATTTCAAAGCCGCCAAACACAGTTAACACGTGAAAAGGGTCTGCAGCCGAGACATGATGGGTTTGCAGTGCCGAGGTTAAAACCGAGAGTTTGTGTTGCAGTCCTTTGTCACTTAAGCCGGTGCCACGCCCGACGCACTGATGCATGGGTAAATCGCACAGCACACTCATCAGACAGCTGGCACTCGAGGTATTACCGATGCCCATCTCGCCCAGCGCCAATACATTACTGCCTTGTGCAATGGCCTCACGGGCAATTTGAGCGCCACGGGTAATCGCTTGTTCGCATTGCGCGGCCGTCATGGCTGGCTGATGCCTAAAGTTGACCGTGCCCATGCCTATTTTGGCATCCATGAGCATCGGATGCGGCTGGAACATCGCATTGACGCCACTATCGACCACATGCAAATCAAAACCATGTTGACGGGCAAATACGTTAATCGCCGCGCCCCCATTGAGAAAATTAAGCACCATCTGGGCGGTCACTGCTTGCGGATAGGGACTCACCCCCTCGGCAACGATGCCATGGTCCGCTGCAAATACCAGCATGGTAGGCTGCTGCAGCCTAGGCTGTTGGGTTTGTTGCACCAACCCCAACTGCAAGGCAAGCGCCTCTAGACGCCCTAATGCGCCGATAGGTTTGGTTTTCTGGTCGATCTGCTGGATCAAGGCTGCGCGCAAGGTCGCGTGGTGGGTGGACTCGATATGGAATGTCTGCATAGGCTTATTTTACCGAGCAAAATGAAAAGCGTGGCGACATTCTGTCAGGCCCTGCTGCGTTTTGCCCGGTTGACGTCACAGTGTCGGAAAAAACCCCGCTTTCGCGGGGCAGGCTGTTACGCATGATACCGTTGGAATCAACTGATTTTGACAGGTACATAAATCTTGTTCTCCCCACGCATGACTAACAGAGCCACGTTTTTAGCATGTTGCGACAACTTGTCTTGCAACTGAGAGACACTTTTCACTTGGTCACCGTTCACGGCCAGAATCACATCCCCGGCCTGAATCCCCGCCATGGCAGCCGGGCCTTTAGAGACTTTCTCTACCAATAAGCCTTGCTTAAGCTGGGTTTGCGACAACTCTTGTGCATTGAGCGGTCGTACGCTGACGCCAAGTTTAGGTTGCTGACTATCTGGCACCGCAACCGGTCCGGCTTGTGCCGTTTGCATTTCATCAATACGCACCGTCAATTTTTTGAGTTGTTTGCTGCGCCACACCTCAATGCTGACGGTGCTGCCCGGTTTCACACTGGCGACCATCGGTGGCAGATCGCTTGAGCGGTCTATGCTTTGCCCATTAAACTTCACAATCACATCTCCCGGCTCCAATCCGGCTTGATCCGCCGGGCCATTTTTTTCCACATTGCTGACCAGCGCACCATTGGGCGAGGACAACCCAAACGAGCTGGCCAGGTCCTGATTAATCGATTGTACGCCGATCCCCAAACGGCCACGGCTCACTTTGCCTGTTTCCAGCAACTGCTGCTCTACCCCCATCGCGACATCAATCGGGATGGCAAATGACAAGCCTTGATAACCCCCACTGCGGCTGTAAATTTGCGAGTTAATACCAATGACTTCGCCATTCAGATTAAACAATGGCCCGCCAGAGTTACCCGGGTTAATCGCCACATCGGTTTGTAAAAAGGGCACATAACCTTCATCGGGTAACGCCCGTGACTTAGCAGAAATAATGCCGGCAGTCACCGTATTATCGAAGCCAAACGGTGAGCCAATCGCCACTACCCAATCACCCACATTGCTATTTTTAGTGCTGCCGATATGCACGGTGGGCAAATCTTTGGCATCGATTTTCAATACCGCGACATCGGTTAATGCATCCACGCCGATCACTTTGGCTTGAAACTCGCGCTTGTCAGACAACCTCACGGTGACGACATCGGCTTTATCCACCACATGGGCATTGGTCAAAATGACGCCATCCGGCTTGACGATAAACCCAGAGCCCAAGCCGCTCATGGGCGTTTCAGTTTGTGGCAAATTGGGCTGAAACCGACGAAACAGTTCAAACATGGGGTCATTTGGGTCCATGCCGGGAATGCCCGCAGTTTTAACGGTGCCGGTGACACTGATGTTGACCACCGCAGCGCCTTGACTGGCCGCGATGCTGGCGAAGTTTGGTAAGGTGATATAGGCACTAGGTGCGGTCATCGCTTTAGCCGTCACCGGTGCGGTGGCTTGCGCATGATTGACCAGAGTATTGCCCTTGATCCAGTAACCCGCACCGAATAGTGCAGCTACAGCTAATGGCACAGTCACCCAGTGGGTAAGTCTTGATTGTAAGAATGCTTGCATGACAACGTCCTTTCTTGCTTTTTTGGGGTCGTTGGCTCTTGATTGATCACCAGAGCCTCTGCGCTTATGAGCCCGCCATCTGGGGCAAAGTTTCAGCGCGTTTGTATCCGCATGTATCCAGCTGGCACCTGCCCTGCATGGCACTTGTGTCGGCCGAACTCCTTGGCCAGACAGGGTGCGTGATACACTGCATTTTTTATTTGAATGGTCTGCAGATGGCAGTGTTTTCGTCTCTTATACAGCGCTGGTGGCCACGGCGGATGACCGGCAGCTTGCGTGACTATGCGCGCGCAGCCGTGGGTGCAGGGATTGGTATTTTGTGTACGGGCTTGATCGCGCAACGCGTATTGCCGGCGGACTGGCATAGCATGGTTTTTTTAATTGCCCCGATGGGCGCCTCTGCCGTGATTTTGTTTTGCCTACCCTCGAGCCCGCTCGCGCAACCATGGGCGTTGCTGGCAGGCAATACGGTGGCTGCACTGGCGGGCGTATTTTTTTATCAGTTATTGCCACAACAATGGGTGTTGGCCGCCGCGTTGGCGATGTTCAGTGCCATTGGACTTATGTTTGCACTGCGCTGCCTGCACCCACCGAGTGGCGCGGTGGCATTAACCGCCGTATTCGGTGGGGACGCGATTCATCAGCTCGGCTATGGGTTTGTCTGGTGGCCGGTGCTCGCCAACAGTGTGTGTCTCGTGATCTGCGCTTGGTTGTTTCATACGCTGACCGGTTATCGCTATCCGGCGGGCCATCATACAGCGTCGCCCATCCCACCCAACCCGATGCAATACCAGTTTGGCTTCGCCCCTGAGGACTTGCAAACCGCACTGGGCCAATATCATGAGGTGCTGGATATTCACCCTGAGCAATTACAGCGCTTGCTGCAACACACTGAACTCATCGCCTACAAACGCAAATTAGAGGCGATTGAATGTCAGCACATTATGCGGCCGGCGCCGCACACGCTTGAATATGGCGATGCATTAGAAACAGCTTGGCCATTACTCTTCACACAATCAGAGCCGGCGATTCCCGTGGTCAACAAGGCACAACTGGTGATCGGCCTGTTGAGCGTGTCAGATTTCATGCGGCATGCAAACGCAGACAGCTATCGAGAGGTGGCGCCCGCCCTGAAAAGACTCATCCGCTGGTCGCCCACCACCCACAGCAATAAACCTGAGGTGGTTGGACAAATCATGCAAACCCCAGTAATGACGATTCCTGCACACATGCATCTGGTGCATACCATTCCGCTCATGACCAGCCATCATTTGCAATTGCTGCCGGTGGTTGATGCCCACAACAAACTGGTTGGCATCCTGACGCAAACCGATATTATTCGCGCGCTCTACGCAGAATGATGCGCGGCTTTGTCGCGTTGCTGAAAAGGCACAATCACTTCACGCGATGCCAACACAATCTCGCGCAAAAAACATAACATCGCGAAAATCAGCGAAGCCATCGAGATAATAAAAGACACCATCACCAGATGTGGCAAGCGAAAACCGGTCTCTACTGAAATAAACATGCTGGCAATCGACACACAAATACACAGTGCAGCGAACGTTGCCAAACCAATCGCGCGACGCAACCATTTGGTCCGCCGCACAATAATCCTCAGCTCATCTTTAAAACGCTCACGTTTCTCCTCTGGCGTATCCGTAAGATAACGGGCGCGGTCTATCGAGCGTCCTAAGCGTCCGATCAGCACGCCTAAAATCGACCCGATCCCTGTCAATAAAAAAACGGGCGCCACCGCATCGCGGATCGCTTCTGAGACACTGTGGATTTCAATCATGGTATTTATCATAGGGCTACGCGCTCAAGGGGAATTTCGGGCAGGCAAATATGCACCAATTTGGAAATTTACGCACCATAAAAAAGCATGCGGCATTTGAGCCGCCGAAAAAGAAGGGGGTTAGGGATTAGTTCAACACTTTACAAGCGATTTTCACGCCAGCTTTTCGCGTTTTAAGGAGGAATCGTTGGATAAAAGCATTTTTCTTGCCATTGTTTTTCAATTCAACGCCTGCAAACGGGAACCGTTTTTGCTCTAGATGCTTAGGGAACCATAAAAATTTTAGAAGGAAGAGGCGATTAGATGCACCCGCAACCGGTAACCGAAGACTTGGCAAACCACTTTAAAAAGGTCAACGATTTTCGCTCACACATTTACCAACTACAACATGCTTGGGACAGTCTGGCATTGATGGCACAACTGTCTGGCACTGGCTCAGAGATGGAAGAAACACGCGGTGCATTTAACACCATCTCCAATGATGTCTTGCGGCACCTATCTCAAGAAACCTTGCATAAAACAGCCGCGCAACTCTCGTCCAAAGCGTTTGAAATCATCAACTTATTGCTGCGCAATTTGTTTGAGCGAACGGCAGACATTGGGTTTTTTGCCACCGACAATGATGTGCGAGAGTATCTTGAGAATCAGGCAGCCGACCGCTTGGATGCCGAAGATCAACATAACCTTGAGTTTCGTTTTCAGGAATACCAAAAGAAATACACCGTGTATGAAAACATCGTGTTATTTGATGTGCAAGGGCATTTATTGCATCAGCTGGATGAGACACAAACCACTTTATTTCACTACCACCCTATCGTAGAACTGGCGCAACAATCGACAGAGCCATATGTGGAGCGCTTTTATGAAACGGAAATGAATGGCAGCTTGCATAAATCGCTGGTCTACGCACATGCGGTACGCAGCAAAGATGGCAATCGCATTCTGGGCGTGCTATGCCTGTGCTTTAAATTTGTGAACGAGCTGGACACCATCTTTAGTAACCTCATTCAACCGCTTGACTGGACCATCGGCGTGTTATTGGATGAAAAACGGCAAGTGATTGCCTCTAGCGATCCTTATCAAATCCCGCTGGGCATCAAGCTGTGTGTCGACACTGAGCAAGATTGGTTTATCAGTAGATTTAGTGGACGTGAATACTTGTGCGTGACTAAACAATCGGAAGGTTACCAAGGCTATTTAGGGCCCGGTTGGTTGGGTCAAGCCATGATCCCGATTGAGCATGCTTTTAATCAAAGCATCCGAGAGATGGTGAATAACATTGATGAAGCCATCCTGCGCAAAGTCATGCGCAGCCCACTGATCTTTTCTGAAAGCCTGTTAAATATCCCCAAACAAGCGGCCAACATTCAGAGCAAGCTGAATCAATCGGTGTGGAACGGCAACATTTGGCAAAGTAATTATGTCAACACCCAGCAAAAAAACTTTTCAAAAAGCTTATTATCCGAGATCAGTCATACTGGGCATAAAACACAGAAAATCATCGAGAACATGGTGTCTGAGCTTTACCAGACCGTGGTTTCAGTGATGTTGGAAAACTCGAGTTTTTATGCGCAGCTGGCGGTCGAAATCATGGATCGCAACTTGTACGAGCGCGCCAACGATGTTCGGTGGTGGGCGTTAACGCATGCATTCAGGGCGCTACTGGCCACCCCGACCGTCGACGCAGAAGACAAGTTCAAGATGGCTGACATTTTGCGCTATATCAACAGCTTGTATACCGTGTATGACAACCTGATTGTGTTTGACCGCAAAGGCGAGGTCATGGCCGTCTCCAACAGTCAATATGCGCACCTGCTGGGCACCCAGCTGACCCAAGAATGGGTCGGACGGACGCGCAGTTGCAGCTCGACGCAGGACTATGTCGTCTCTCAATTTGAACAGACGCCGCTTTACAACGATACCCACACCTACATCTACGCAGCGCCCATCCGACACTTAGATGGCAATAGTATTGTCGGTGGCATTGCGATTGTGTTTGACAGCACACCGCAGTTTCAAGCCATGCTGCGCGATGTGATCCCACGTGACAAAGCCGATGCTCCAGTCAATGGCAGCTTCACCCTGTTTGTGAACGAGCAATTGCGTGTCATCTCTAGCACCCACCCTGACTTTGCCATAGGCGAATCGTTTGAACTGATGCCAGCCATCGCCAAACTCAAAGAGAGTGAGCAATTATTTGACATTGCCATCTATCAAAATACCTATTACGCCGTGGGTGCGCGTGCGGCCTATGGTTATCGCGAGTTTAAGAGCGAGCAAGACAATTATCGCAACAAAGTGACTGCGCTGATTTTCACGCCGTTGGGTAGAGAGGATGAAATTAACCAGCGCATTGAGGCTGAAGCCCAGGTGATTCATAACAAGTTCAACCCGAGCCTGTTACTGCAATCAGGCGATGATAGCCAAGAGTTCGCGACTTTTTATGTGGGCGACTCGTGGATGGGCATCGAGGCGCGCTTTGTGCGGGAAGCGATTGATGAGGATCAGCTCCGCACGCTGCCAGAATCGGCACCGTTTATCGCTGGCATGCACACCTATCGTGATCAAGTAATTCCAGTGATCGATCTGGCGCGTATGTTGGGCCACCCGCATTACTTCACAGATTATCGCCAGATTGTCGTTATCGAAGACAAATCCGCTTCGCTGAAGTTTGGCATTTTTGTCTCTGCACTGGGCGAAATCCCCTATTTGTCGGCGCAACAAATTCAACCGATGAATACCTTTTTTAAAGGCGCCAGCCACAACCCTGGCATAGCCATCGCCAATATTGCTCAAAACACCATGTTGACCCTGATTACGGCACAAAGTCTATGGGAAAAAGTGCTCAATGCGCGCGCGCAACCGCAAGCTGAACAGGCGTTGGTGTAATGCAAAGCCGACCGCACCCCGACCTGATGCAGTCCGAGCTGATGGAAGCCCTAATGACCGCACAGCAACAGCGATTGCTGGATACGCTGCTGGACAATCTGGATGGCATGGTTTATCGCTGCCTGTACGACAGCGATTGGACCATGATTTATGTCAGCAAGGGCTGTGCCGCATTGACCGGCTACCCAGCCCATGACCTGCTGCTCAATAAAACCACCTCTTATGAGACGATTACCCACCCAGACGACCGCGAGCAGGCACGGGCCAGCATCGATGCCGCCATTGTAAAAGGCGAGCGATTCGAGCTGGAATACCGTATTGTGCGCGCCGATGGTGAGATTACTTGGGTCGCTGAGCGCGGCAGCGCCGTGTTTGATAATGAAGGAAAACCGGTCGCGCTTGAGGGCATTATTCAGGATATCAGTGGCCGCAAGCATATAGAACACGAGCTGTTCAGCACTGAGCAAAAATACCGCTCGATGTTTGAAAACTCAACGCTGGGCATGTTTCAAACCACCGAGTCTGGCACCTATCTCAATGCGAATCCGGCATTGGCAAGGTTGTATGGCTATGTGTCGCCAGCCGCCTTGATTAGCGATCTGAACAATATCAGCACGCAATTGTATGTCTCTGCTAGCAGACGCGGCGATTTCACTGACGCCATCCGTGCTGACGGCCGCGTGCGAAATTTCGAGTCTGAGGTTTACAGACTGGATGGTCAAACCATCTGGATCTCAGAAAACGCCCATGCGGTGTGTGATCCACAAGGTCAGATTCTGTATTACGAAGGCACGGTAGAAGACATTACCGACCGTAAAAACCATGAGTTGCAAATCCGCCAGCTCGCGGTGACAGACAATCTCACTGGCTTACTCAATCGGCATGCCTTTAGTGGCAAATTGGCCAGCCTGATCGCTGAAGCCGACAAAATGCATCACAAGATTGCCATCGCCTTTATCGACCTCGATCACTTCAAATTGATTAACGATACCTTGGGGCATCGGGCCGGCGACAAACTGTTAGAAAATGTCGCACAACGCTTGATCCAAAGCACCCGTCCGACAGATGCCATTGTACGGTTTGGCGGCGACGAATTTGTCATGCTTTACCCTGCCATTCGGGTAGCTGAAGATGCGGAGCCCTTGCTGGCACGCGTGATGGAGGCTATTTCCAAACCGATCGGCATTGGCGATTATGTGTTTAATATGACGTGCAGTGTAGGCGTCAGCATTTATCCTGATCATGCCAAAGACATTGACACGCTACTCACTTGCGCTGACTCTGCGCTCTACAGTGCGAAAAACGCGGGTAAAAATAAGGTGCAGATGTTTAGCGGCATGCTGGCGAAACAGCTGGGTGAGCGTAACGAGATCGAATACGGTTTGGGACATGCATTGCAGCGGCAGGAGCTGATGCTGTATTACCAGCCACAAATCAATATGCAACATGGCAATATCAGCGCGCTGGAGGCCTTGATCCGCTGGCAACACCCAGAACGGGGATTGATTCCACCCGACCAGTTTATCCCGGTGGCCGAAGAAACCGGCCACATTTTTGCCATTGGTGAGTGGGTGTTGCAGACCGCCTGCCAGAAGATTAAGTCCATGCAAACAGAGTGGGGCTATATGGTGCCGATTGCGGTCAATGTGTCGCCCATTCAGTTTCTGCGTGGCAACTTGGTCGAGACTGTCCAGCGCGTGTTGCGTCAAGAACGTGTGCCGCCACATTTGATCACGCTAGAAGTCACCGAAAATGCGCGATTCAAGGATGAGGCGATGTTTACCCGCACGCTGGAACAACTCAAACGGCTCGGGGTATGTATCGCCATTGACGATTTTGGTATTGGCTACTCAAATATGGCCTACCTGAAAAACTACCCGATCGATGAGTTAAAAATCGATAAAGAATTTGTGCAAGACCTAGAACAGAGTGTGACCAATGGCAACATTTTGCTCGCGTTGATCAATCTGGGCAAAAGCTTGCACAAATCAGTGACGGCTGAGGGCATAGAAACCGAATACCAACATCGATTTTTATTACATAGCGGCTGTGATGTCGGCCAAGGCTACTACTACAGCCGACCGTTATCCGATGAAGCGCTGGCGCAATTTATGCGAGACCAACAACCTAAGTTTGATCATTTGCAGCAAGTGGCCAGATAACCCTGGCCACTTGTGATTGGATCACGACTTGTTTGATTACCGCCGGAGTCAGGCGACTGTTTGTTCAATCGATGGCAAGGCCTCATGTTTGATCGCCGCTTCAAAAGCCGTCAGCCGTTTGTAGACGGAGAGCAACTCCACGATGGTTGTCCAAGAGTTGACCAAGTATTGAAACGAATTGCTGACCTGTGAAAAAGCCGTCAGGATCTGTTGCAGAATACCGAAGGTGATGCGGCCAGCCGCAATGGTCGGCACCAAGATGAGGTAGGCAAAAATATTATCTGCTTGCAAATATAAACTGCGCGCCACGTTAAAGTACATGTAGTGAAAATATAAACGGAAGTAGTTTTTGCGCACGTCGATAAACAAGTCTTTGAGGGTGGCCGGTTGCGCACGCTCTGCATTGTCCTCCCCATAGACCAACTCTTTACGATAAGCCGCCTCTACCCGTTGATTCCTAAACTCCAAGCCAGGTAATTTAATCCCAACCGCAGCGAGCAAAAGAGTACCAAACACGGACCAAGCAATGGCCGAGGTAAATAATGGCGCGGGCACTTGACCGAACACCGGCAGCTCACTGACATAGGCAGACAGGCTCCACAGTACCGGCAAAAAGGCAAATAACGTCATGATCGCCTCGACCATCGATACGCCCAATCCTTCCATGATGGTGGCAAAACGCATGGTGTCTTCTTGCACCCGTTGTGATGCGCCCTCAATTTTGCGCACTTGTGGCCATTGGCTGGTATAAAAGTCGTTCATGGCCGTGCGCCAGCGAAAGATGTAATGACTAACAAAAAAGCGCGTAATCACATAAATAAAAATCGCGACGAAGGCAATTTCTGCAAACTGTAGCATCAAGGTGTACAAGGCGGCGGTAGTGACTTTAGAATTTGGGGAGAGCGCTGCCTGAACGCCATCAAAAAATGGCCGACGCCAGTTATTAATCGCCACGGAGACTTGTACCGAGTAATAGGTCGAAAACAAAATAAAGGCTGAGCCAAGAATAGACCACCACTGCCAACGCGTGGGCTTGAGTTTAAACCAGGCAAACGCAAACAACGCCACACTCACCGCATAGTAGCCATAAAACAGCTTGAAGGAATCGGTGACAAAATGACCGAGGCCGATCACTGGCTGCTCTTCAGCCACAGACAAGCCAAACAGTGCTCCAATGGCGGTTGAATACTCAAACCAGACACCACAACAAACGACAGCCCAAACGATCACAGAGGGCCAAAACCAGCGAGAATCAGGAAAAAAGGATTTAAACATAATGCTTTCTTTGACAGGTGATGTGGCAATTGCCTGCCAGTGTATTGACTCTTGAAAAGACCTGCAACAAAAAAGCCTCCATCTGGAGGCTTTCGATGACTTGGCCGAGTCTTCTAATCAAATACGGTTGCCGCGAAAGCAACATCCAAGCGGCGAATTGGCGCTGTCATTGGTTTTAAGCATCACCGCTTTGGATGAAGAGGAAGCATGCTTGTGGGTGACGCGTGTTTTATAGACCGCTGTTTTCCTCATCGCTGGCCGACTGTTTTCAGCAGGCGCCACTGGCTTTTCAACTTGCGCGGGTGGCGAAGGCTGATTTGCGGCAACCTTCAGCAATGCATCATCTGAGGGGCCCGCTGAGGCCGCTTGCGCAGGCGCAGAACGTAACAAAGCCTGATTATCGGCAGGCGCCTCGTGCTCAAAGGTAATCATCATCAAGGCAAGCATGTTCAAAAAAATCAGCTTGGGAATCATATAGGATTTGGAACGTGACATGGGAGGGACTCAATTTCGTCTCTGGCTTTCTGTCTGGCCATGGTATTGGCAGGCAAGCAATGACATAAGTAGGCACTGGCGGATTTATTTGTCAGAAAGCACTGACAAAATGCGCATCGATGAAAACATTTGCGCATTCCTACGGTCACAAACAAAAGGTCATGCATGATGCATCACCAAAACGGATGTCTTTCGCCTAGGGAGCTGTGATGAGATTGTTGGTATTGCCATGGATATTATTGGGGGTAAGCAATGTGCAAGCCCAACCTAGCATTGTAGAGACACTGGAACTCGGCCACTCCATCGTGATGGTCACCACGGATATTCCCGGTGGCTCGAATGGCCGCGGCTCAGGCGTGGTCGTCAGCCCCGAATACGTCGCCACCAATTGCCATGTGATTGCCAATAGCAATGGCGCCAATATCGCCAAGTTCCGCGATGGTTATCAACCGATTGGGCTAAAAGCCAATTGGAAAAGAGACGTGTGTTTATTGAAGTTTGATCCGTTGCCGTTTAAACCAGTCAGCATGCGGGACAGCAAAACCCTGCAATATGAAGAAGAAGTATTTAGCTTGAGTTTTCCGGCGGCGGCGCCAGTGCCACAAATTTCATATGGCAACATCAAGGGCATTTACCCTTTTGAAGGCAGCAGCATTGTGCGCTCTAATGCTGCGTTTCTGATGGGCTCTAGCGGTGGCGCTTTGTTTGACCAGCATTTCAACCTGATTGGGCTGACCACTTTCAAGAGCCCAGGACATCAAGCGTTTTACTACAGTTTGCCGGTAGAGTGGATCAAAGAGCTGATGGATGCCCCGGAAATGGTTTCAATGAAAACCAACGATATTCCTTTTTGGGCGGTGCCGCTTGAGCAACGGCCTTATTTTATGCAGGTGGTGATTCCTTACCAAAATGAGGACTGGGCTGCGTTAGAGGCCATTGCGAGCCAATGGGTCAATAAAGAACCCACCTCACCCGATGCCTGGTACTTTTTGGGCTTGGCAGAAGAAGGCTTGAAAAAGTTTGCCAAGGCCGAGCAAGATTTGCAACGCGCCTACGATTTGAACCAACGCGATTATGACGCGATGCTGGCGTTGTCTCGCGTGGCATTCAACCAAAAAGACCTCGCCACGCTGGAGGCCATTCAGCCGGCAATCAGTGCAATGGACCAAACCGAGGGTGAACAAATCGCCCAACAAATTCTCAAATTAAAACAAGGCAGCTGAGTGCATTACGGTCTGTGTTGCCAGCGGCTACTAATGCTGCAACCAGACCAACAACAGCAAGCAGATGATCACCAAAGACGATATTTGTAGGCGCAATTGGTAAAACCAAGCTTCAATCGCACCATCGGCGGCGAGTTGCCGGTCAATCAGCAACAAGCTGATAAAGCAGGTGATTTGAATCAAATATTGCGTGACGGGCACCAACAACAGCAGCGACAACCAAGCCAGCAAAGCGAGAATGTTGCTGGAAAGCAGCAAATTGATGCGTTTGGCTTTGGCATGGGTGATATACAGCCCCCAATGAATGCCCGACAAAAACGAAATGATGATGGCGCCATAGGTTAAGGACAGATAGGCGGTATGATAATGTGCCATGCCAGCAATCTGTGCGAGCACCGCCGCGACGAAGGGAATGGCGCCCAATAAAGTGAGGCCTTTTGCCCAAATAATCTGATCCCGCTGCATATTGTCTTCTCCTAATGATTGTGGGTCTGACCTTCAGTGATTCGTTTGGTTTTCAACACAGAAACTAAACTTTGATGCATGATGACCAATACATATTTAAATCAATAAATTGAATATAAAACATGATGAATTTTTCACGCCTCTCACGCACCACCCTTAGTCTCGTCATGGCATGCTTCAGTGCGACTGCCGCAGCAGAATCGCGTATTGATCGACAAACCGAAACTGCCGTGCCCAGAGCACAAAATCTGTATGGTATTGGCATCGGCGTATTGCCAAAAACCTCTGGCTCGGACGAGTACCGGGCACTGGTTTTACCCATTATTAACGCTAATTATGGCGACCGTTTTTTTGTCAACGCATTGCAGGCCGGCGCATGGCTGGTTGACAGTGACGACCAACGGCTCCGTTTCGGTCTGTCCGCAGAAGCGAAGTTTGGCTGGGATGCCAGCAAAGGTGACCGCACGCGCGGCATGCAGGATAGAGATTTTTCTATTTTTGTGGGCCCACTATTGCGCTGGCAAACCGACTACGGCACGGTGAATGCACAATGGACCACCGACGCCAGTGGGAATAGCAATGGTCAGCAATTTCAGCTGCAATTTATTAAGAGTCTGATCCGTTCGCCGCAGCTACGGCTAAATGGTCTGATTGGTGCGACGTGGAACAGCCAAAAATTCAATGACTACTACTTTGGTGTGCGCAGCAACGAAGTCACCGCCAATCGTCCTTTTTACCGCGCTGATGCCGGGGTAGAGTGGCAAGCCGGACTCAATGGCGTGACGCCAGGATTTCGCGACCACTCATTGCTGTTTGGGGCGTTTATCACACGCCTGAGTCAAACACAAAATGATAGTCCAATCACGCAAACCCGTATGCAACCGATGGCTTATATTGGTTACAGCGTGCCATTTTAGAACGCCAACATTGCGTCACTCATCGCCGCTTTGTGCATTAAAAAATTGCCAGATCAGCGCGTTGGCGTCTATTGCATAGGCCCCAGCCTGGCCCCCACGCGGCTTCGTCCCGCCCGGCCAGGCATGGCCCCCTGTCTCAGTCACACAAAGTTGCACGGCGGCGCGTCCGCCACGGTAGCGATCACAATAAGCACCTGCCACGCTTAACACGCGCTCTGGCTGCGGCTGGGCTTGGTTGATCTGCACCCACTTTTGGATGGTGGCAGGCACACTATTAAAAGACACATCGACCATGGATTGCTGGCCTTTGCCGCCTTCAAAAGGCACATGATCGTCATTTTTGGCATGAATATGCAGTATGGCTACCGCCTTGTCAGGCTGGCATTGTTGGGTATTGTCCGTCCCCGCTACCGAAGCAATTGCGCGGATGGTGCCCGATAATTCGCATGCCAGCCGGTAAGCCATCATGCCTCCGTTAGACATCCCATCTACAAAAATCCGCTTAGGGTCCACCGGCGTACGTTGCTGCATTGCCTGAATGATGGCGCGGATCACCGCCACGTCATCACTTTGTTTTTTGACAGCTGGACCACAACAATTGCCGGCATTCCAGGTCGCAAACTTTCCACCCGGCCATCGACTATAGCCATTGGGAAACACGGCAATGTATCCGTATTGGTCTGCGGCGGATCGCTGATGATAAAACCGTTCTGTTGCCTGCACATGTCGATTGCCGAGCCCACCATGCAACACCAACACCATCGGCAGTGGTTGTCCAGAAACCGCATGGGCAGGCATGTGCACCAGATAGGCCCGACGCTCCCCCTGCACCGTCACTTCAAACTCACTGTCGGCCTGGGGCTGCGTGGCGCAGGCCAGCAACGGAAAATAAAGCAAACTGCCGCACAGACTGTAAAATAAGGTTTTAAACAACATTGTCTTTTCCCCTTGAAGCCTCGCCAAGCCTCTCTTAACGCAGCCATTCGGCCGCTTGCTGACGAATGATCTACCCATGATCAATCACAGCCAAACTACCATTGTTGGCCTGCTGCTGGCTGGCGGCTTTTCCCGCCGATTTGGGCCACAAAACAAGCTACTACAGCCTTTGCACAATGGCCAACCAATCGCTTTGGCCGCGGCAAAAGCGCTGATCAGCGCGCTGCCCAAGAGCGTGGCGGTATTGCGGTTGCCAACCACTGACCTCACCGAGCCTATGCAAGCGCTCGGCTTTGAGGTGGTGCAATGCCAGACGCAGCATCAAGAGATGTCTGACAGCTTAAAGCTGGGGATAGACTTAGCCATACACGCTTTTCCAGACCTGACAGGGCTCGTGATCGCGCTGGCCGATATGCCATTGATACAGCCAGCCACCATCCAACAAGTCGCCCAGCGGCTGACGCCAACCAACATCGTACAACCACACTATGCAGGCAACCCCGGACACCCGGTCGGCTTTGGGTGCGATTGGATCACCGCCTTACGTCAGGTGGAGGGAGATCAGGGCGCGCGCAACATTTTGCGCGCGAATCAAGCGCTTATTGTGCGCTTTGACTGCCCCGATGCTGGCATATTGCAGGACATTGATACCCCTGCCGACCTGCTGGATTTAAGCAGCGGCGCGGCGAATACTGGCTTGTGACAAACCGACTTGCTGCACTTGTGCCCGCGTTTGAATCAGTTCAGCCAGAATAGAGATCGCGATTTCGGCTGGCGTGCGGCTGCCGATACGCAAGCCGACCGGGCCATGCAATCGTTGCACCTCTTGCTCGCTGAGATCAAAACTGCGCAAGCGCTGTTTGCGTTTCTCCTGATTTTTGGTCGAGCCCAGTGCCCCAATATAAAACGCTTGTGACTTTAACGCTTCGAGCAAAGCCATGTCATCCAGCTTGGGGTCGTGCGTCACGGCGACAATCGCTGTGTGCGGATCGGGCGCAATTTCGAGCACCACGTCGTCCGGCATGCCTACCAGCCAATCCGCCCCTTCAACATGCCATTCGGCACGCATCTCTTCGCGCGGGTCACAAATCATCACATGAAAATCGAGCGCTTGCGCCATCGCAGCCAGCACGGCACCCAACTGATTGGCGCCAATAATCAACAAACGCCATTGCGGCCCAAAATAGCTGTGAAACCAATCCCCGTCTAAATAGGGCAAGCCCTCGGGTGAGACCGGTTGATGACGCACCTCACCCGTCGATACATGCACAGAGCGTTTCAACAATCGGCGCTGCGACAGGCTTTCCAACATGGGGGTGAGTTGTGCAGGATCTGTCAGTGGCTCAGCAAAAATCTTCAGTTGACCACCACAAGGGATACCAAAGCGCTGTGCTTCGGCCTGATTAATCCCATAATCTAGAATTGCTGGTTGGTGAGGCAACTGATCATGCTTGGCCTGATCGGCCAGATCGTCTTCGATACAGCCGCCTGATACTGAACCCACCAGATGACCATCGTCGCGCACGACCAGAATAGCGCCAGGCAAACGGGGCGCTGAACCCCAAGTCTGGATGACCGTAAACAGGTGCGCGCGATGGCCTTGTTGCAGCCAGTCTCGGGCGCGTTGCAGCACTTCCCAATCTGACGATTGCATCGAATTAAACCAATTGCTCGCCGATCGGCAGGCGCCTAATACGCTTACCGGTTGCAGCAAAGATCGCGTTGGTCACCGCAGGGGCCAAAGGCGGCACGCCGGGCTCACCCACACCGCCCATTTTTTCGTGACTTGGCACGATATGCACCTCCACTTTAGGCATGTCTTTCATGCGCAACACCTGATAATCATGAAAGTTAGATTGCACCACTTCGCCCGCTTTAAAACTGATTTCGCTACTGAGCGCGGCGCCCAGTGCAAAGGACACCGAAGACTCCATTTGCGCTTTGACGCCATCAGGGTTGACTGCCAGACCGCAATCAATCGCCACCACCACGCGGTGCACCTTCACCTCGCCCGCCTTTACCGACACTTCTGCCACTTGCGCCACATAGCTGCCAAAAGATTCGTGGACCGCGATGCCGCGGAATACCCCTGCGGGCAATGGCTTGCCCCAGCCTGCTTGATCAGCCGCAAGATTTAACGCAGCCAAATGGCGCGGATGCGCTTTGAGCAACTGACGACGGTAGGCCAATGGATCTTGCTTGCTGGCATGCGCCAGTTCATCTATCAGGCTCTCCATGACAAAACCAGAGTGGCTATGACCTACCGAGCGCCACCACAACACCGGCACATCGCTTTGTACTGTATGCAGATGCACCTGATGGTGAGGGGTGCCTTTGACATAAGGCGAGTCTGCCACGCCTTCTACCGAGGTGCCATCAATGCCCTCTTTGATCAAAAAGCCTTCAAATGGAGTGCCTTTGATAATCGACTGTCCAACCAAGGTATGTTGCCAGGCCAAGGGGGTGCCTTGCTTGTCCAGCCCGACCGTGGCGCGATGCACAAACATGGGTCGATAAAAACCACCTTTGATATCGTCCTCGCGGCTCCAGACGGTTTTGACTGGCAGCCCTGCCGCTTTGGCGACTTCAACCGCTTCTGAGACAAAATCAGCACGGGGGTTGGCACGGCGACCAAAACCGCCGCCCAAAAACTGCGTATGAATCACCACTTGTTCGGGTTTGAGCCCTAATATTTTGGCAGCGGCGGCCTGATCGGTGGTTTGCATTTGCGTGCCCGTCCAGATTTCACAGCCTTGGTCTGAGATACGCACGGCGCAGTTCAGGGGTTCCATCGGCGCATGCGATAAATAGGGCAGCACATATTCCGCACTGATCGTCTGTTTTGCTTGTTTGCTTGCCGCAGTCACATCGCCTGCCTTTGCCGCTTGCAAGCCCGCTTGTGTTGCCAACGCCTGATAACGGCTTAACAAAGCAGCAGAATCTGGCTTGTCATGCCCCGCTAAATCCCAAGTCAGCTTGAGCGCCTCGCGGCCTTGCTTGGCCGCCCAATAATGCTCGGCAATCACTGCCACACCGGTGGGCACTTTGACCACCTTGATGACGCCAGGCACCTTGCGTGCAGCGCTGTCGTCAACGGCTTTCAACTTGGTACCAAACACCGGTGCACGCGCCACCATGGCGACTTTCAATCCATCAAACTGCACATCTTGACCAAACTTGGCCGTGCCATTGATTTTTTCTGCGCTATCCAATCGCTTGGTCGCTTTGCCAATAAACTTCCATTGCTCGGGTTTTTTCAGCGTCACCGTGGTTGGCGTCTCTAACTGGCTGGCAATCTCAACCAATTGTCCATAACGCAAAGTCTGCTTGCCGTACATCACCGCCCCATTCTCAGTCCGCAATGCAGACACAGGCACTTGCCACTGCTTGGCTGCCGCTTGCAGCATGAGCGCCCGCGTCAACGCGCCCGCCTGACGATAACGGTCAAACTCTGACCACGTGGTCGATGAACCGCCGGTGATCTGAATACCGTAGGCCGTATGAATATAGGCTGGGGCAGCCGGCGCATGTTCAACCGTGACTTTACTCCAGTCGGCGTCTAGCTCATCTGCAATCAGCATGGGCAAGGTTGTCCACACGCCTTGTCCCATTTCACTGTGGGCCAACATCACGGTAATGCGATCATCGGCGCCGATGCGTAAAAACGCATTGGGCGCAGGCAATGGCATGGCTTCCGCCGCATTGGCGACGCTCATGAAACGTTTGGCTTGGGGAATAGTGAAAGCCACCACCAGCCCCCCTGCAACCAAGGCCGTGCTTTTAATAAAACTGCGGCGAGAGTGATTAATCATATCGTTCATGCTGTGTGTCCTTAAGCGAGTTTGGTCGCAGCTTCATGAATCGCCGCACGAATACGTTGATAAGTACCACAGCGACAAATATTGCCGCTCATCGCAGCATCAATATCAGCATCACTCGGTTTGGGATTCTGTTTCAACAAGGAGGTCGCGGACATGATTTGACCCGACTGGCAATAACCACATTGCACCACATCGATCTGCTGCCAGGCGGCCTGCACCGCTTGTCCGACTTTGTCATCTTGCATAGCTTCAATGGTTGTGATGTTTTTACCGACCGCAGCACTGACGGGCGTGACACAAGATCGGATCGCTTGACCATCCAGATGCACGGTACAGGCACCACATTGCGCCATACCGCAGCCAAACTTGGTGCCAGTCATGCCAGCCACGTCGCGAATCGCCCATAAAATGGGCATATCGTCACTCACATTGAGCTCGGTCTCTTTGCCATTGATCGTTAGTTTCATTGGGTGGGTTCCTTGTGAAAATCTGTGATGCCTGCAACGCGCAACCGCTTAGGCTTAGTCTATTTTGAAAATATACTAACATACAAGATTGTATGTATGTGTGTTTCACAGCGCATCATGATGAACTTTAACGCTGTTAAATTTTATTGTCAGCGAGGCGCTTGGCATCCCGATTGGCCGAGATAATTTACATCCGTTTGACAACGCGGCACAATCAGAAACAATGACTTTTTTGTTTTTGGCATCGCAATATTCAGGGAGACATCCATGCACAAAGCCATTATTTTGCAAGCCGGTGGCGGCTATCATCAGGTAACCATCGGTGAGCGTGAAGCCGCCGCCCCCAAGGCGGGCGAAATCACCGTGAGGCTACACGCCAACGCACTCAATTATCATGACTTCGCCGTGGTCAGTGGTATGTGGGGGCCATCTGAGCCACGTATCCCGATGGCTGATGGTGCCGGGGAAGTCATCGCAGTGGGCGATGGCGTGACAGAATTCAGCATTGGCGATGCCGTCGTCAGTACGTTTTTTCCGAGCTGGCAAGCTGGCCAGCCGCTGGTGGAAGGCTTTGCCACCGTGCCGGGCGATGGGGTGGATGGCTACGCACGTGAAGTGGTCACTGCTTCGGTCAATGCATTTACTCTCGCACCCAAAGGCTGGAGTCACATTGAGTCCTCCACCCTGACCACTGCAGCACTCACGGCTTGGCGCGCACTGATGGCGGATGATCATTTGAAAGCCGGGGATACGGTATTGGTGCAAGGCACGGGAGGCGTCTCTATTTTTGCCCTGCAATTTGCCAAATTAGCCGGCGCAACCGTGATTGCGACCTCATCGAGTGAGGCCAAGCTGGAAAAACTCAAAGCCTTGGGCGCAGATCATCTGATCAACTACAAAACAACGCCAGAATGGGGCAATGTGGCCCGTGAGATGTCTGGTGGTCGTGGCGTAGATCATGTGGTCGAAGTCGGCGGGCCGGCCACGCTGGAACAATCCATGCTAGCGGCTCGCGTCGGCGGTCACGTGTCGGTGATTGGCATTTTGACTGGCCTGGCTGGGGATTTTCCGCTGGTCACTGCCCTCATTAAGCAACTGAGTTTGCAAGGGGTGTTGGTGGGTAGCCGCAGCCAACAACAAGCCATGGTCAAAGCCATTGAGGCAAACGCGATGCGACCAGTGGTCGATAAGGTCTTTGCCTTAGAAGAGATGGTGCAGGCTTTTCAATATCAAGAAAGCAATCAGCACTTTGGTAAAATTTGTCTGGCCATCTAACGGTTTATCGCAAAGACAGCTGCCTTACGACGATTGCTTGAGCGGCTGTTTGCCACAGGCTTGGTTTGCGGGAAGTGCCACGTCGATTTGTTTAGGATAAGCCAATTTTAAATTGGCCATCCGCTGAATAAAGTCATCGCGAGAAATATCTCCGCCCAGACGCGGGTTATTGCGCCGTTCTTCGCCGACCGTCGACACCGTCAATCCGTGATAATCATGTGCGGGATACACCAAGAGATCGTCTGGCAAACTGAAAATCTGCGTATGCACACTGTCATAAAGCTGACCGGCATTGCCTTGCTGAAAATCCGTGCGCCCACAGCCCCCAATCAACAAGGCATCGCCGGTAAAAATACGGTCCTCAAGCTTATAACTGACGCAGCCATTGGTATGGCCGGGGGTGTCACGTACCTCAATTTCCAGCGAACCCACTTGCAAGTGCATGCCATCGGTGGCCAGCACATCCGCGCACGGTGCACCGGCATGCAAAGACACCACACTTTGGCACCCCAACCGTTGGCGTAAAGTATCTGCCGCAGTGACATGGTCGGCGTGCACATGGGTGTCTAGGGTATAACGCAAAGTGAGGTCGTGCTGGCGCAGCGCTTGCTCATAATGCGCGACTTCGCTTTCCACCGGGTCGATCAATACCGCCAATCGATGCTGCTCACAACCGAGCAGATAGGTGTAGGTAGCGCTATCGGGTTCAAAGAATTGCTGAAAAATCATCAAGAGACTCCTGATTGTGCAGCGGACCACGGTGAGGCCGCTAGGCGATTACAACCATCCTAGGCGAGTTGCCAACGTGTGCCCGAGCATGCCCACCAGCATACTCATGACAAATAGCCACACGGCACTGCCCCCGCTCAATATGGAAGCCAGCGCCGGTCCGGGACAAAAGCCAGCCAAGCCCCAACCCATGCCAAACAATAGCGCGCCAATCAGCAAATGGCGATCAATCAAGCGGGTGGCGGGCATTTGCAGTTGGAATCCGAGCAGGCTGGTAGGCTGTTTGGCCGCAGATCGAAAAGCAAAAAAACCTACTGCAATCGCACCGATCATCACAAAGGCCAGTGAAGGATCCCAATCCCCCGTGATATCCAAAAATGCGAGCACTTTGGCCGGATTGGTCATGCCGCCTACGATCAACCCCAGACCAAACAACACCCCTGCCAGCCATGCAATCACGATCACCATATGCTTCAATACACCTGAAACGGCCCATGGCGCAATAGCCAAACCACCAAGGCCGCCATGCCCATAAAGGTGAGGGTCGCCACCAACGAGCGCAACGATAGCCGAGACAAGCCGCATACGCCGTGACCACTGGTACAACCGCTGCCAAGGCGGCTACCAAAGCCTACCAACAAGCCTGCAACGACCAACATTGGCGGACTGGTCGCAATCACGACCGTAGGCAGTGGTGCCGCCAGGGCGTAGATCAATGGAGAGACAATGAGGCCGGCAACAAATGCAAAGCGCCAGCCACGATCTGCATACCTTGCCGACCACAGCTGCCCGACGATGCCGCTGATTCCAGCAATTTTGCCCAGCCAACGAATCATCAACCAGGTGGAAACACCGATCAGCAAGCCGCCGATCAATGATGAAATAGGTGTGAATGGCGTCATGACGTCATCTATCTTTAATCGACAAATATGGCGCAGCGATTAATCCACTTCATCCGCCATGTCCTCATGCGGAAGCGGAGAAGGCTGATTGCATTCAAAGCCGGCCTGTTCAAGGCTGATGCGATATTCACAACTGGGCAGATGGCCTTCTAATCGGCCATTGATTTTGGTCGTCTCTTGCTTGCAATGCGCACAACGGTATCGATGTGCCTGCCCTTCAAAATGCTCTTGCGGATAATCGATATAAAACAGTCGCTTCATCTTCATCTCCTTATATTTGCGGCAGTTAGCCATCTATGCTAGGCCGCACGATACGTACTATGAATACACAAAAAATGGCTTTAAACAAGAAATTTTTATAAATAAATGCTGCGTCCAGATTTTAATCACCCCATATTTCCCCATTAAAATCATTGGGTTACACAACTCACCCACAACACATCTCAAAAGTTATCCACAAAAAATGTGGACAGTCGTGAACCGCTAACCACGGCTGTGCAAAGCTGCAATTTCCTGAATATCGAGGTCGCGCTCCATGACGTGCATCAACGCGTCATGGATCTCCCCAGCGCGATGCAACTTCAGCAATTCTTCCCGTCCTGCAGCCACCGCAGCCAGCACGACATTGAAATGGGCTTTTCGGATATCGTCAGGCAGCACCGCTTCGTTTTTATGCTTGTCTGACAGACTTTGACGATAACCGTATTGCTCCAGTAATCGCGGATGCAATAACTGGCCTTGGGCATCGTAGGCCAATTGCTGCACCACCGCGTATTGCGCATGCTCGATGCGTGCCCAAGTTTGAGGTTCATTCAAGTAGGTACGCTCATGCGCCGTGGCTTTAAGCTGCAGTAGACGAATCACCCAGCCGATGGTCGTCCCCTGAAACAATACCGTCACCAAAATCACAGCAAATGCGCACAACAACATCAAGTCACGTCCCGGCACCTCGGCGGGCACCGCCAACGCCGCAGCCAAAGTCACCACACCGCGCATGCCGGCCCAGCTTTTCACAAAGGACTCTCGCCAACCGCTGTGGCCATGGGTTGCAGGCGCTTGTCTGCGAAACAGGCTGACCATGCCATCCACAGCAAATACCCAGACAAAGCGCGAGGCGATGACCACTGCCAGCACCAGCAACACTTCAAGGCCATAATCCGCAATCGACTTGTCGGCGTGGGCCATGCGCTCCCACACGCCGCGCAAAGACAAGCCGATCAAAATAAATACCAACGACTCAAAAACAAAAATCAGGATTTCCCAGAAGGCTGTACCGCGACGACGCGCGGTTGCCGTCATGATTTCATGCTGGTGCCAGCCAAGCATCATGCCGTAAGTGACGGTGGCGATCACCCCTGACACGCCGATATGCTCACCGACCACATAGCAAATCCAGCCCGGCAATGCGGAGGCCAAAATCATCAGCTCGGTATCGTGCAAATAACGTAGCGTCTTATAAACCAAATAGCCAAAGGTAGCCCCAAGCAACATGCCGCCTACACTAAGCCAAACAAAAGCTTCTAGAGCGCCTCCAACCGAGAATACCCCCGTCAGTACCGCCACAATGGAGAATTTATACAGCACCAATCCCGTGGCATCATTGAGCAAACTTTCGCCCTCTAACAACACCAGCAGCTTGCGTGGCAAAGCGACCCGTTGCAGGACTGCTTTGGCCGCGATGGCATCTGGCGGCGACACAATGGCCCCCAACGCAAAGCAAGCGGCCCATGGCAAAGACGGGGTTAAACTATGCAAGGCCAGCCCAACCACCAAAGTCGTAAACAGCACGGCACCAATCGCCAACAACAAAATTGCCACCAAGTGCCGTCTAAATTCATGCCACACCGTATAGTAGGCGCCTGCCATCAGCAGTGGCGGCAAAAAAACCTCCAGTACCAGTGCCGGATCGATCTCAAACGCAGGTAAACCAGGAATAAACGCAATCAGCGCGCCGCCGATCAGCTGCGCCACGGCAGGAGGCCAGCGCAATTTTTTCGCCAGCACCTCTAGCGCAATAATGGCCACTAAAAATAACAGGATCAGATTGAAATAAAAGGCGTTGGACATGATAAAGGTCAACAATATATATAGACCCGCCAAGATAAGCTTCACCTCAGCCAGCCAAAAAACAGGAAATAGTTAGCCAAAGTGTAATAGAAATCCCGCTACCCAGTGGCCTTTAAACTGGTAAATCCGCTTTAAGCGCACGCGCAGATGCGGGCCAAGCCGAGAACTTGCCTGACTCAGAACACTCTCATTAATGACTAGCATGAGACAATCATGCAAATTGGTTTAATATGAGCTGTGCAATGACCAGACGGAGAGTGATATGTTTACACTGAAAAAATGGCTGTGGACGCAGTGGCAGAAATTTCGTGGTGCAGACCGCGCCTATACCAAATATCTGGCCCATTTTGCGCATTATCAGACGCAAGTGGTTAATCCAGAACTGCAACAGTCGCTGAATATTCAACCCATGTCGAAAGCGGCCTTTTTACAAGCCTGGCAACAGCAAGGGCTAAAACCTGCGGCAAAATCGTGCGGTTGTAAAACAGGTGGGTGTCACTAGGCGGCCCTATGGAAATGCATAAGCGCAACGCTGGCAAGTTACGCGGCATTGGCTATGATGCTGCCAAGCGCGTGTTAAGGGTGGTGTTGGACGACGGCACTGCATGGGAGTATGCCAATGTGGGCGAAAGCCAGTGGCACCACTTGCAGCAGAGCAGCGCGCCATGGAGCTATTACCGAGACCAGATCGAAGACGTTTTTCATGGCACCCGCGTGTCTGATAAGCCTACATCCAGTGGAAAAAACCCACTGGATGATTTATTCAACTAAGCGTTGTTAGCCTGCGGTCAACACGGGGAGTAAGTCAACCCATGTGTGGATTTGGGGACTCAAGATAAGCCTTAAAATGGCGAGTGGCACATAAACCCAACGAGGTGTAGTGTTCGGCAGGCGATATGCAGTCCACCAAAAAATCCATCCGGCGCGCGCCCAATCCCTGCAAATAACGCACCATGGTCGCCTCTTGATCAAAGTCACCCGGCATGGGCACTGGCTTGGTCATCAAGTGGCCAGAGCGCAAATCGTATAAATTGCCATGCAAGTGACGTGCGTCAGGACGAGCCGCTACTGCGGTGTCTGCCATGCGCAAGGGCGGCCCTAAGCGTGCCGCACGTGGTAACCGTTCCAGCGCATCCCCGGCGATCCAGTCATACAGCACTTGCCGCTCATAGGCGGTAAACACGCCGAACATCGGGGCCTTGGTGCCGGCAATCACCTGCCAAAAGTGACTTTGTTCAGGATCCTGATGTCGTTTAATCCAGCCAATCTTTTGTAACGCATGCAATAATCGAGCGACTTCATCCGGGTCAGCCAACCATGCATTGAGGGTTTTGCCTTCAATCACACAGCGATGGGTGTGCATATACTGACCGATGGTGGCTTTGTTTTGCAGCAGGCGCACCAGCTCGCCCATCAAATCAAAATGATTCAGTAAGGCCTTAGCGCCCAAACCGGCATCGTTTAACTTCACTCCAGCCACAATACGCGCCATATATTGCCTTGCGTCGGCAAAAGCCGGCATGGCCTCATTGACCGCTTCTACTGCCGTGCGTGCATGCCCGCTGTGTGCGTTATCAATGGTGGTGTGCAAGGTAAAATAATAAGGATCAATATTGAGTTCTTTTAGCTCATAGGCCGTAATGAGCAAATGCAGCGGCAATTGCTCATATCCCAGATTAAACCCAATCACTTCAGGCAAGTAGGTTTCGGTATTGGCCGCCAATGCCAACTGCACGGCGCCTTGGGTAAAAAACTTTTCATCTAAACTGCGCCAATCGTCGCAATCATTCGCTTTTAGTAGTTTGCGATACATGGCGACATGATTGTGCGCTTCTACGCCGTTACCCAGCTCTTCTAAATAAATCTTTAACAAAGAAGCAAATCGCGAGTCGTGCCAGTGCCGTGTCAGACCATATAACCAAGCGCCATCCACCATTTTGGTGGGCGCCGCCACCCTTAAAAAATACAAGGCGTGTGCTTTACTGCTGAAATACCAACGTGGCTCGCCCGCCGCTCTGGCGGCTAAATATGCTTGGTATTGACGCCCAACCACGGCGTGTTGCTCTAGCAACCATGCTTCCAACTGTTCTAGATGCAAAGGCACGGTGCTGGGGTGTTGACTGGTCTCCCGTAGCTGGGCACGCAAAAAATCAATACTTTCCGCGCGATTTTTGCTAAAACCAGAAGGTGCCAACAGTGAAAAATACATGGCCTTCGCATCCCAGTCGGGTGCGACTGAAGCACGTTTCTCGATTACATTGTGGATCACCGACATCCCTGCTGCCTCCCTTAAGTGCACCTGCAAAGTGACTGCTCAACCAAACGTTGAAATAGCAAGTAGAAGACAGACAAGTTACGCAGATACGCCACAACAACCTATCAGAGAAATAAGGAGGCTGATGTAGGAATTTGCTGATTAAACAACACGCCACACTCTGCTAAGCTAGGTTCATTCACATGTAGAGGACGGCATCATGGAGACTGTTAGCCACGCCCCATTAGAAAAGCTGCTGCAAGCACTTCACGCACGCGACTACGCATTTGTGAGCGTGACCCCCATCACGCATCAACGGGTGAATCAACGCCCGGGTAACGCTTGGGCGAATAACCTTGCGGATATTTTTGGCTGGAACCGGCCTTTCAAACAGGCCATCATAGACGACGCACTCTTTGCGCTGATGCAAGCGGCTGGGATATTGCGCCCCGTTGACCAAGGCTGGCAGTCCACGTTGCGCGTCTCAAGCCTGCAAGACAAATTGTTTGCGCATTCGCGCTTTCCGACCGACGCGGCAGATGCCGTATTCTTTGGCCCGGATACCTATCGTTTTATGCATGCCGTTTATGCGGCGCTGGCGTCGTTGCAGGGCAAAGTGGAACGTTGCGTCGACATTGGGACTGGGAGTGGGGTGGGCGCCATATTACTGGCAGAGGCGTTGCCCTACGCAAGCTGCATCGGCGTCGATATCAACCAACAGGCGCTGTCGCTTGCCGCCATCAATGCCCAAGCCAATCAAATTAGAAATGTCACGTTTTGCTACAGCGACTTGTTGCAAGCGTTGCCCGGAGACTTTGATTTAATCATCGCCAATCCACCCTACTTGGTAGATCCCAGCGCCCGCACTTATCGGCATGGTGACGGCCCGCTAGGGGCACAGCTCTCGCTCAACATTGTCGAAGCCGCACTCACCCGCCTCGCGCCCGGCGGCACCCTGATGCTATACACCGGCGTGGCAATCACCCATGGCCACGACCACTTCTTGGAAGCGGTCAAACACATGACTAAAGCCGCGGGCTGCACCTACCAATATACCGAGTTAGACCCCGATATTTTCAGTGAAGAATTGGCGACGGAGGCCTATGCCGAGGTAGATAGAATTGCGGCGGTCTGGCTGTTGGTAAACCGACCCACCGTTGAAACAGACCTGCTATTGCAACTCATGAGTGCCGAGGCCACGCTTTAAATAACCGGTTCAATCGGATCGACCGCCGCGCTGTTTAATTGGCTGGCTAACACCTGCGACAACAGATACACGCGACAATCAAACTCGTATTGCATGTAGTTGGGTTCCATATGCAAACACAATTGGTAAAACGCCTTGTCATGATCGCGTTCTTTTAGATGTGCTAACTCATGCACAACAATCATTTGCAAAAATGCCAGCGGTGTATTTTTGAAAAACGCCGAAATGCGAATCTCTTTTTTCGCCTTGAGCTTACCGCCCTGCACGCGCGAAACCGCCCGATTGAGGCCCAAGGTTTGCTTTTCAATCGTCAAGCGGTTATCAAAATGCACCTTGTCGAGCAAGGGCGCGTTTTTTAAATAGCGTTGTTTTAACGCACTACAAAAATCGTATAAAGCTTTGTCGCTCTGAATGGTGTGCGGCTGCGGGTAACGCGTTTGCAGATAAGTCTGTAACTGTCCTTGCGTATGCAAATGCAAAATCTGCGCATGCACATGGGCAGGGTAACCGGGAAGATATTGCTGAATTAAAGCGCTAGACATACGCCTATTTTAAAACAGTTCAGGCCAGCGCAGTGTTCAACGATTGGCGCAAACCGGCATGCATGCGCGCGGCATCCACCTTAGGCCGGCAAACCCTGTTAGAGTACCCGGATGCACAAGGAGCATTTAAAATGACCCAAACACTCAAAGAAGCGAAACTCGAGGCGCATTTAGAGGCCGTTGAAGCGCACAAAGCCTTGCTTGAAAAATTGCACTTGAACGGCAACCAGCACCTGGATGAGGTGAATCAATCCCTGCAAGCCCTCACGCTCACCTTAGAAGAATACCTCAAACTCATTGGGCTCCCCTAGTGGGCGCAATGCTTGCCTGAGAGCACGCAGGCGCAGCGTATCCTTAAGAAGCCTTAACGTGCTTGAAGCCTTATCGTGCTTGTGTGTAAATCAGGCAACTATAAGCCCCTATGTTGACCGCCGCTGAGAACGCTTGACCATCGCGCGCCTCGGCCTTGGCCATAATATCGCCTGAGACGGTATCATCCATCTCCGGATGATAAATTGACGCATCACTGTTCAATCGCAGTTTCCACTCGCCTGCCTGCGGCAAGCCGATCACATAATCTTCTAACCGACCCTCGGCAAAGTGATAAACCACGATCACATCATCTCCGGCGCCGCCTTCTTTCCAGCGATGCATGACAATGACTTTGGCATCGTCGTTGACGTGATACACCGCAGCATGTTGCCCGCTCAACCCCGCAGCATGCGCGACCCGATTCAAGCGTAATTCAATCAGATCGCGATGAAACGCTACAATGCCCGCATAGTCTTCAGCACGTTGCCAATCGATAGGACGGTCATCGCGAAACCACTGATCACGTAAAAACTCTTGGCCTTGAAACAGCATGGGAATGCCCGGCGCCGTCATCACCAGCGCAGCACCTAGGCAAGCGCGCTTAATGGCATAGCGACCAGGTTGCTCGCTGGGGTCAATTTCAGAAACCAAGCGTTGTTTGCCGTTCGCCACTTCGTCATGCGATTCAGTGTAGACCACCCGTTCAAAGGCATCATCGTTATAGCGCTTGAGCAGTGCATCGCGTACAGCAGGCATGGCGCGGTTGGCGTCGTCGATTTCGATCAGTGCAGCCCGCACCGGATGCACAAATGCGGCATCCCATTGGCTGCTAAAATGGGCACCGCCGTCTTCGTGTTTCAGCGTCAATTCTGCGCTGCTTTGCAAATCTTCTGCAATCGTGATTTTGCCAGGATAACGCCGCGCCACCTCGCTATTAATCCACTGCAATAGGCTCCAGCCCTCAACGATCATCTGCTGCGCACTCGCTTCAACGCTGCGGATATACAAGGTCATGTCATAACGCAATCCATCGGCATGATAATCCTCTAACCACATCATTGCATTGTCAAAAATATACTGACGCACCTCGCCTCGGCCATAATCTGGCCGGGTATCGCCCCAAGGCGTGGTGGAGCGCCAATCGTTATAAAAATAAATGCCACCCTTCCCATTTTCCTGCCAGCCATCAAACTGCCACAAGCTGATATCTGATGGACCAAAATGGTTGTAAACCACATCAACAATCACGGCGATACCTAGCGCATGCGCGGCGGCAACAAAACGCTGAAAGGCGGCTGGCCCGCCATAGGCGCGCTCAACAGCAAACGGATGGGCCGGGTTATAGCCCCAAGAGTAATCGCCGGCAAACTCCGCAATCGGCATCACCTCAACCGCATTAATGCCCAGCGCTTGGAGATGCGGCAGACGCGCAATGGCCGAATCAAAAGTGCCCACCTTGCCGTCAATGCTGTTGAAAGTCCCAATGTGCAGCTCATAGATGACCAGTTCGTTCCATGGCGACATCTTAAATTCCGCCGCAGGCGCACGAAACAAATCCAAGTCAGGCACCAGCGCATTGCCGGCCGAGTGGGTCACTAATCGGGCATAGGGGTCTATGCGTTGCAACTGCTGTTCACCGTTAATCAAATGATATTGGTAGGCATCGCCGGGCTTTGCATGCGCCAAATCGGCATACCAAAAACCGCTTCCCTCATGGCTGCACAAGTCAGTACCCGCTTGCCAATCATTAAAGTCACCAATGACAGACACTTGCTCGGCATGCGGCGCCCAAACCCTGAAAGCCACTCCCTCGGCATGCGGAATCGCCCCCATCCCGGGCAATGGCTCTTCAGTAAGCACCTCAGACGGTAGTGCAGCGTTGGCGGAATCCATCATAACCTCCAGATAATATTGAATAGAGGATCCGCGACATTGAGCGAGTGGCGGGATCATGAGGGCATTTTATTCAAATCACCGTCCGCTAAAAAAGACGAGCGATGCTGACTTGCTTGTCAGTATCGTCTGTCATCAGCAGAGAGGCGCCAGCGCACATGCCTGCATCGGTAGCCATGTTAAACTGACGCAGATTTTTAACAGGCAACAAGGCATGATTCAATACAATCCAAAAGACTGGCTCACCTTCATCTTCCGCTTTCACGAGTCGGATACCTTCAGGCAGCTCATGCCGATGATGCTGTTGATTGGCGCTTATGCCGGCGGCATTGCTTATCTCGAACTGGAGTACTGGAAACTGGCGGACAGCAGCCATGTCAAAAATTTGTCGCTGATCCACACCACTGTCGGCTTCGTTTTATCCTTATTGCTGGCTTATCGCACCAATACTGCCTACGACCGCTGGTGGGAGGGTCGCAAGGCTTGGGGAGCATTGGTCAACAATAGTCGCAATTTGGCGATCAAATTCTCTGCATTTTTAAGCGATGATGCGGACAAACAATTTTTTCAAAAAATCATCCCCACGTATGCCGACGTCCTTTCCAAGCACCTCATGAATGTCGAAGTCAGTCAAATGCTGTTTGAGGGCTTAGATTTAGAGATCGACCACCACGAACATCACCCCAACCAAATCGCGCAGCGCCTGTTTCAAAAAACCAACGCGCTTTACACCGCGGGCAAACTCACCGGCGAGCAGTTTTTTATACTCAACGATGAGCTGAAATCTTTTACAGAAGTGTGTGGCGTGTGCGAGCGGATTAAAAATACGCCTATCCCCTACTCATACAGTGCGTTTATTAAAAAATTCATCTTTTTTTATGTCATGACGCTCCCGTTTGGCTTTGTGTTTAGCCTCGGTTACTACGTCATCCCGGTGGTGGTTTTTATCTTTTATGTGTTGGCGAGTTTAGAACTCATCGCCGAAGAAATTGAAGACCCGTTTGGCACGGATACCAATGACTTACCGACGCCCAAACTGGCCGCCAATATCAAAAAACACGTGGAAGAATTACTGTAATCCTGATCATCAGACATCGTCTGGCAAAAACAGCCGCAAGTGCGGCTGTTTTATGTGGATCATCCAAGTCTCGCTACAAGGCGTATCTGCCTAGCGCTATGCCATCAAGGCGATGGCTCGGCAGATTGGCCTAAGGCTGGTCTATGTCTGGCATCCGATGTCCATGACGGGGGGCATCCTGCGGATACTTGTGGGCATCGCCATTCTCGGCCTCTGGCGCTGTGGGTGTGACATCGTCATTTTCAAGGTGCGTTGTTGGGTTGAGGGCATTATCAATGATTTCTTCAATGAGGTTTGGGGCGTCTTTCGCCATAGTCATGTCCTTTTTTCAGTATATTTTCAATGTAGTTTTTAGCATGGACTGTCGCAACCATGCGCGATGCGCTTACTCAAGCACCTTGCACTCGCCCGCCATGGGGGCTTCAGCCAGATCGCCCAGCCCTTTACATTGAAGCTTGATGGGCTGGCCGGGTTTCAATTCAAACGCTTTTTCTCTATCGCTCACAATAAAAGCAAACTGCGGCTCTTTCGTCGCATCTATGCCGCCTTTCAAGCTAACGAAGGGTTCATTGATGGCATTTTTATTCACATCCACAATCGTGCCGGTCACATTAAACGTCCGGTCTTTGAACTTGTTATCTGCAGCGACTGCGTTATCGGCGTATTCTTTCGCAATTTCGCTCGCCGTTGTTTCCAATGGCGCTTGTTCTTCAACGCGCATGTTATCCGGCGATGTTTGTGTTTCCGGGGCTTGGTCACACCCGGCTAACCCTAGCGTGAGCAATCCCACGGCGAGTCCGTTTCGGTAGTGTTGTAATGTCATCATGGCGTTCTCCGTTTGCCGGCACCCGCAACACAGACAGTCATCGTCGCAAAGATCTGCAGGGCCCTTTGGGGTTGTTTAGTCAAAAGCAGTTTCTACCGTATAGATATCGCGCACGTGTTTCACTAAATTGTGATTGCGTTTGATGCCTTGCAGATGGCGCAGCACCACCGCCCTGATCTCTGGGGGCAAGTCGATTTCCAAAGCCTCGCGATAAGCAGCCAACACCACATTCTCGCCGCGCTCAGTCTCATTCAATACCGCCAGATGATCGTTCGCGGTCAACGCGGCTTTAATGTCGATCCAGCGTCTATGTAATGTGCCGCCTATCGACGTCGCATCGACCGGCACGCCGCCCAACGCAGTGATCAGCGCCTGTAACTCGCGCACACTTTCACCGACCGCTTTTGAGCGCCGCAAGAAAAAATCTTTCAACCGCACATCATCGACATGTTCTGCCGAACTGCGGAATCCCGCTTCCCCATCCTTTGAGGCTTCAATTAATTCATTCAAGATGGCAATGACATCATTGTGATCGACCATACCTAGTCTCCTGTATCAGCATTGAACAATATCAATGCATACTATGGGTGAATCCGTCAGGGGCAACCATCAGTCTTAGCCTAAAAACGTGTAGGAATTCTCCTTACGTTAAGATGTCACCCATTGCCCTAATGAAACAGGCCTCACATTTCCGCGTCATCACCCTTGCAGGAGTCAATATCATGGAAGCTTCACTACATACGCTCAACCACTTGTTTGCCCAACTCGGCTTGCCCGCCAGTGATGCCGAGATCGATAGTTTTATTCACAAGCATCGCCACTTGGCAGGCTATATTTCATTGGCAGATGCGCCCTACTGGACACCGGCCCAAGCCACTTTTTTGCGTGAAGAAATACTAAAGGATGCCGATTGGGCAGAAGTGATCGATCAGCTCAATGCCAGATTACATGCCAAATAAAAAGCAAAAAAGCCGCACGTAGCGGCTTTGGTGCGCCTGAAAGCGCAAGCGGGGCAACGGTTGATCCGCGGTCCCGCGTGTCGCCCGGTTGACTAGCGACCCACCAGTTTTGCCACAAACTCCTGCGCATCCAGTTGTTTGTCGGCCGTGGTATCCAGTTTTACAAACACGTTACCCTGAAACTTCAAGAACTCCTCTTTGGTAACCAGATGGTCGTGGTTGGCATCCGCTGCATCCATCATGCCCACATAGCCCAGTTCACGCAAATAGCCGCCTGTCGCCATCATCGCCAGCTTCTCAGACTTGGTTCCTGTCCATTCCGACTTGTCCAGACTGCCATCATGATTTTTGTCCAATTCGTTAAATACGGCGGTGTGATACTGATTAAATTCTGCTTGGCTCACCATATGGTTACCATCCGCATCCAACATTTTCATCATGTCCATTTTTTGAAATTCACTGGCATAACCGCCGGTGACTAGCTCTGCGGCATTGACCACATTCGTTGCAAGCACGCCCAACAATAGCGCGGCCCATAGATTTAATTGACGGTTCATTTGATTGACTCCAAAAAGAATAAGAAAAGGTGTTAGCTAACATCACTTCGTCGCCAGAAAAGCCCCAGCCTTACACACAAATCAAAATAAACCTGATAAAAGCCATCGACGCCATAAGACTGACCTGCCATGCCGCGCAATGGGCAACAGGACACGATTGAATAATGATGGCCCTGATGCTGCCATCGTCACGCAGTGTTAATATGTGCTGCATTGCGTCATCGCTGAATCATGCTGACGGTTGCGTCATTTTTTCACGGGCATTGAATGAACTAATACGGTGAAAGACCTCACAAAGAAAGGTCCTTATTACTAGGTGAACCGTTCTTTTTGACTGCACGTTGTGGATGTCGAACACAACCGCTTAAAGGATAGGGCACCAAACCGCACTGATTGTCTGGCACCGCAGACACGAACCCAATTATTAGAAGATATGAACCAACATCCCAATCGCAGCCTTTTAATCAGCAACCAGCAAACCATCGTCACGCGTGAGCAAGTGCGGGCTTATTTTCATGAAACTGCAGATTTATACGAAGCCTTGTTCGAGCTGTTAAAAAATGATGAAGCCTATTACGTCAAGCCAATTGCCTTAAGACATCCCCTAATCTTTTATTACGGCCATACCAATACCTTTTTCATCAACAAACTGATCTTGGCGGGCTTAATATCTGAGCGTGTGAATCCGCAGTTTGAGTCGATGTTTGCAGTAGGCGTCGATGAAATGGGCTGGGATGATGTAAACGAGATGAACTACCAATGGCCGACACCCGCAGCGGTCAAAGCTTATCGTGCCAATGTGCGTCGGGTGGTTGACGCACTGATCAATACCTTACCGTTCAATTTGCCTATCGACTGGGATAGCCCATGGTGGCCAATTTTGATGGGCATCGAGCATGAGCGCATCCACTTAGAAACCAGCTCTGTCCTGATTCGGCAGCATGCGTTGCATTTTGTCCAATCCAAAGCCGATTGGGCACCCTGCGAAGCGGTGGATGTGCCGGCGCCCACCAACCAATTGGTGGAGATTCCAGCGCGCAGTATCACCTTAAGCAAATCTGCCGATTATTACGGCTGGGATAACGAGTACGGTCAATTCAGCGCAGATTGCCCAGCGTTTCAAGCCGCAAAATACCTCACTTCAAATGCGGAGTTTTTAGCTTTTGTTGAGGCTGGCGGCTATCAGGATGCGCAGTACTGGCAAGAAGAAGGATTGGCTTGGCAACAATACACCCAAGCCGAACATCCCACCTTTTGGGTAAAACAGGCGAACGGCTGGAAGCTGCGCTTAATGACCACTGAAATCGAGATGCCTTGGAGCTGGCCGGTGGAGGTGAATTATCATGAGGCAAAAGCATTTTGCAATTGGCAAGCCATTCAACTGGGCAAGCCGGTACGCATGCCCACCGAACACGAGTGGTATAGCATGTATGAACATGCTGGCTTGTCGGATGAAATCATCGCCGGGGGCACCAACGCCAACCTGTTTGTGGACCATTTTGCCTCGTCCTGCCCGGTCAACCAGTTTGCACATGGCGAATTGCACGATGTGGTAGGCAATGTTTGGCAATGGACCGAAACGCCTATTTTTCCATTCGATGGCTTTAAAGTGCACCCCTTGTATGATGACTTTACGACGCCGACCTATGATGGCCGTCATAATTTGATTAAGGGTGGCTCATGGATTTCAACCGGTAACGAGGCCATTAAAAGTGCCCGTTATGCGTTTAGACGACATTTTTTTCAACATGCAGGATTCCGCTATATCGTGACCGACACCCCCATTGAAGATAATGCATCGCATTATGAATCAGACAAACAACTGTCTGAATATGCTGAGTTTCATTATGGAGACACCTATTATGGTGTGCCCAATTTTCCGAAAGCGCTGAGCGATTTTGCCATCCAGCACTTGGCATCCAAACCAAACAAAACGGCGCTTGATTTAGGCTGTGCCACCGGACGTGCCACGTTTGAGCTAGCCAAACATTTTGACCACGTCACCGGCATCGACTTTTCTGCACGCTTTATTGGCCTGGCCCTCAAATTAGCCCAGCAAGGTGTGGTGCGCTACACCATGGTCAATGAGGGGGATTTAGTCAGCTATCAAGAGCGCAGCCTGCAAGCGCTTGGGTTAAACGAAGCCGCACAAAAAGTGGACTTTTGGCAAGGGGATGCTTGCAACCTCAAACCGCAATTCACCGGCTACGATTTTATTCTTGCGGCCAATTTAATTGATCGACTGTATAGCCCGCGCCAATTTTTAAACAGCATACACGCGCGTTTAAATGTCGGCGGCGTGCTCATGCTGACCTCCCCTTATACTTGGCTAGAAGAACACACGCCAAAAGAAGAGTGGTTCGGTGGCTATAAAAAAGACGGTGAAAATGTGACCACGCTCGATGGACTAAAAACTATCCTGGGGCAACACTTTAAGCTGCTGCAAGCGCCGGTCGAAATCCCGTTCGTGATTCGTGAAACACGGCACAAGTTTCAGCATAGCCTGTCAGAAGTCACGCTTTGGGAACGCATCCGTTGACCCATTTGTTTGATCACCCCATCGCACGCGCGCATACGCAATCGCTCAAATACGATGGCAGATCTGTTACGTTTGGTCGCAGCGATGTCATGCCGATGTGGGTGGCCGATATGGACTTTGCAGTCCCTGCGGCCATCACCAACGCGCTACAGGCCAGAGCCAATCACCCGGTATTTGGTTACACCTTAGCGCCTGAAAGCCTGTATGAAGCGCTGATAGACTGGCTACGCGTGAAGCATGATTGGGTGGTCAAGCGTGAATGGATTGTGCTCACGCCCGGCGTCGTGCCCTCACTCAACTTAGTGGTGGCCGCGCTCACAGCGGAGCAAGACGGCGTGATTGTGCAACCGCCAGTGTACTTTCCATTTTTTTCGGCAGTCAGCCAGCAAAACCGTCGTTTGATTGAAAACCCACTGCTGCTCACAGACGATGGCGCAGGCAATCCGCAATACCAGATGGATATGGCGCAGCTAGAAGCATGCGCCAAAGACGCTCGCCTGATGCTACTTTGCTCGCCGCACAACCCGGTAGGCCGCGTGTGGCAAAAAGAAACGCTGCAAGCGTTGTTGGCCGTCGCTGAAACACACGATTTGACGATTCTTTCTGATGAAATTCATGCCGATTTGGTTTATGCCGAGGCACAGCATCACCCCTTGAGTCGCTTAGCCCTAGATGCTGACGCCAGCGATGCAGCAGAGGCATCCCACCGGGTCATTACCGCGGTGTCGCCGAGCAAAACCTTTAACATCCCGGGCTTGGGTCTCTCTGCCTTGATTGTCCCGAATCCGGCACAGCGGCAGGCCATCCAAACCCATCTGCGCAACATGGGCGTTTCCGTCACCAACCCCTTCAATCTGGTCGCATTTGAAGCGGCCTATCGCGAGGGTTCTGCCTGGCTAACAGACCTGATGGCCTACTTACAAGACAGCCGTGATGCGGCTATTGCTTTTATACGATCGCAGTTACCGTCCATCGACGCTATAAGCCCGCAAGGCACCTATTTGCTGTGGTTAGATTGCCGAAAATTACAGCTGGATGATGCTGCGTTGAATCGTTTTTTTATTGAACAAGCGCAGTTAGGGTTATCGCCCGGCGCAATGTTTGGCCACGGTGGGGAGGGGTTTATGCGCATGAATATCGGCACCCCCAAAGCGAATGTCATTGCAGCACTCACGCGCTTGCGTGACGCCTTGAAAGCACATCGCGTTGAATGAGGCTTAAGCGATCAGCACGACTTCACGCAATGGTTCAACCAATTCAACATCAATCCATTTGAGGGTTACACATGATGCAAGTACGGTGGTTCATCTTAGGCATGTTGCTTTGTGGTTTGGCGCAGGCCAATACCCTCGAAGAAGCGAAACTCAAACTCTCGCAAAAAGACTTTGCCGGCGCGCATGCCATTTACCTCTCGCTGGCAAATCAAAATGATGCCAAGGCCTGCTACAACTTGGGTCTGATGTACCAATTCGGCGATGGCGTTACGCAGAACTTGGACGAGGCGGTGAACTGGTTTACAAAATCTGCCGCGTTAAATGACAAAGAAGCGCAGTACACGCTGGCCTCTATGGTGTTTAGACGTGAAATTCAGCGCATCAGTTATGCCGAAGCCGCGCAATATTACCAACAGGCGGCCACCCTCGGCCACGTCAAGTCGCAGCTAAATTTGGGCATGTTGTATTACCGCGGCGATGTGATTCCGCAAGACTTAGCTGCCGCTTATCAATGGCTTAATATGGCCGCAAGCAACAATAACAGCGAAGCGCAAGGCTATCTGGCCAACCTCTACATGCATGGCACCGGGGTGCAACAAGATACGGTCAAAGCGGCCATGTGGTTAATGCTGGCCACGCAAAACGAAGACAAGCGCTTTGCCAGCCGCCACGCCAAAATGCTCAATTACACCGTCGCTCAATTAACCCCTGAGCAAGTCACCACTGCCACCCAGTTGGCGGCGCAGTGCAAAAACCAACAGCTCAAAGGCTGTGAATAGCGCAAATATACACACTGCGATACCGCCATTTTTTTAACGTTGATTTGAGTCACCCCTATGCAGCACTTTAAAAGTGATCCCCCGCCGGCGATGCAAAAACGCCAATCGCAAGATTGGAAAGTGATTCAAAATTTATTGCCATATCTGACCGCTTACAAGGCACGCATCATCTTTACTTTGTTGTGCCTGGTGGTGGCCAAGGCCGCCAACTTGGGCGTGCCGATTATGCTGAAAAAAATTATAGATGCGATGAGCATCCAAACCACGGCGCAAGCATTGTTAGTGGTGCCGGTGAGTTTGATTGTCGGCTATGGGCTGTTGCGACTATCGGCCTCGCTATTTGCCGAGCTACGCGAGTTGATTTTTTCAAAGGTGACCGAGCAAGCTGTGAGGCAGGTCGGCTTGCAAGTGTTCAATCACTTACATGCGTTGTCGTTGCGCTTTCACCTATCGCGGCAAACCGGGGGCATGACGCGCGACATTGAACGCGGCACCCGCGGCATTCAATCCCTCATTTCATTTTCACTCTATAGCATCATCCCCACGCTAATCGAGCTGGCCATGGTGCTGGGCTACTTTTTATTCGCCTATGACATCTGGTTTGTACTAGTGACGTTTATTGCGCTGTTTTGTTATGTGGTGTTTACGGTGGTAGTGACCGAGTGGCGCACCCACTTCAGACGCGAGATGAATCAACTGGATTCTAAAGCCAACCAAAATGCGGTCGACTCTTTGATTAACTTTGAGACGGTAAAGTACTTTGGCAATGAACAGTACGAATCTGCCCGTTATGATGTCAACCTGAAAAAATATGCACAAGCGGCGGTAAAATCGCAAAAATCGCTGGCGTTTTTAAACTTTGGTCAGCAAACAATCATCGTGATTGGTCTGGTGTGTATTTTAGGCTTAGCCAGCCAAGGCGTTGCCAGCGGCAAACTCACCATCGGCGATTTGGTGTTGGTCAACGTGCTGATGATTCAGCTCTATATTCCACTCAATTTTTTAGGGGTGCTGTATCGAGAGATGAAGCAATCGCTGACAGACATTGATCGCATGTTCCATTTGCTTGAAACAGATCAAGAAATCGCAGATGTGCCGAATGCGCCCGCGCTGGTGATTCACTCCCCGGCGCTGGGCCCACATGTTAAGTTTGAAGACGTGAGTTTTCATTATGAATCAAACCGTGGCATCTTAAATCAGCTGTCATTTGAGATCTTACCCGGGCAAACCACTGCGGTGGTTGGGCACAGCGGCGCTGGCAAAAGCACCTTGGCCCGCTTGCTATTTCGCTTTTATGATGTGCAATCAGGCGCGATTTACATCGACGGCCAAGCGATTAAATCCGTGCGCCAAGACAGCCTCAGACAAGCAGTCGGCATCGTGCCGCAAGATACGGTGCTGTTTAACGATACGATTGGCTTTAACATCGGCTATGGCAAACCAGGCGCGAGTCAGGCGGATATCGAAGCGGCCGCGCGCGCTGCGCAAATTCATGACTTTATTATGCGACTGCCGGATGCCTACAACACAGACGTAGGCGAGCGCGGGCTCAAGCTATCGGGCGGAGAAAAACAGCGGGTGGCCATTGCCCGCACACTGCTTAAAAACCCCGCACTGCTGGTATTTGATGAGGCCACCTCCGCTCTGGATTCAGAGACCGAGCGCTCGATTCAAAAAGAACTCAACGAGCTGGCCAAAAACCGCACCACATTGATCATCGCGCACCGGCTCTCAACCATCACGCATGCCCATCAGATTTTAGTCATGGCAGAGGGGCAAATCATTGAGAGAGGCACGCATGAATCATTGTTAATGCAAGGCCAACGCTATGCTGAAATGTGGCGTGCGCAGCAATCACAATCAGAGGCCTAAGCGGCTGGCACGCGTATGCGCCCAGCCAGCCGCGATCGTTTAGGTTTTACGGGTCAGCGACAGCGCATTGACGCAATAGCGCAACCTGCTCGGTGCGGGGCCATCTGGAAACACATGGCCTAAGTGCGCATCACACACATTGCAGGTGATCTCTACGCGCGAGCGGCTCAAGCTATCGTCCTTAAAATAAGCCACGGTGTTTTCGGCAATCGGCTGCGTAAAAGACGGCCAGCCAGTGCCTGAATCAAACTTTTCTGTTGAATCAAATAACAAGGTATCGCAACAGGCGCAGGCATACACACCCGGCTCAAAGTGCGTACACATCGGCGAACTGAATGGACGCTCTGTGCCAGCATTACGGGTCACTTCAAACACGTCCTGAGACAGCAAACTACGCCATTGCTGGCCGGTTTTAACCACGCGTTGCGGCGCAGCCGGATTGCCCTGCGTCACAAATTTTTCAATATCTAGCCAAGTAAGCATGTAAGGTTCCAATAGGTTAAGGAGCAAGACTACCTTCTGTGATAAGGTTCTTAAAAACTAGTTCTGTCACAGCGCTGCAAAATATTTTAAATGATGCGCCGCCCTCTGCGCCGGGTCGCAGACAAAATATATCCGCCAAAGCATCTGCCCGGAGCTTGCTTTTAAACCATGCGGGGTGAACTTCGCCAAAAAATCATGGCCTCATGCTCGGATATCAATACTCACCACTGCAAAATGAACAGGAAAAGCCAATGACCACCCCAGCACTCAATAGAGCCGATCGTATGCGCGGCGCACTCTGGGGCATGTTTATCGGTGACGCACTGGCCATGCCGGTGCATTGGTACTATAACATCGCCGCCCTTTGGCAAGACTTTGGGCAAATACGTGATTATCAAGCGCCCAAAGCAAAACACCCTAACTCAATTATGCCCTTGGCCAGCACTGGCAAAGCCGGCCGTGGCACGCAAGCGGGTGATATTGTCGGCAGTGTGATTTTAAAAGGCAAAAAACAGTTTTGGGGATTGCCTAACGGCCATTATCACCAAGGCATGCACGCGGGCGATAACACACTCAATTTGTTGTGCGCCCGCGTATTGTTGCGCTCACTGATTGCAAACCATACCTACAACGCCACAGATTTTTTGCACGCCTATGTGCGTTTTATGACCGAGCCAGATCAGCACAACGACACCTACGCTGAATCTTACCATCGTGACTTTTTTGCCAATTATGCCAAGGGCGTAGCGCCAGAAGCCTGCGCGGGCAATGAGGGCCATGACACGGCTTCTATGGGCGGGTTGGTCAGCTTACCCATTGTGATCATGGCCAGCTTGCAGGCAGGCGACCTTAACAGCACGAACACCGCTGCGCTCACCCAGCAGCGCCTCACGCACCGCTCTACCGAACTCGAACGCCATACACTTGAACTCAGCCAATTATTGTTTCATCTGTTTAATGACACCGCGCCACAAACCGAATCGCTGGCCTGCGCAGCCGCCAGCCGTTTGGGTTTTCCGGCAGCTAAAGTCATCGAGCGCGTGCGTGCCAACCAAAACTCGGACCTCGACGTGATTGGTGGCATCCTCAGCCCGGCTTGCTACATCGACCAATCGTTTCCGGCCGTGCTCTACCTAGCAGCACGCTACCATGATGATTTTGAAAGCGCATTAATCGCAAACACCAATGTCGGCGGAGACAACTGCCACCGTGGCGCGGTGCTAGGCGCCATCCTCGGGGCTTCGTTGGGTGTGGCGGCGATTCCGCAACGCTGGATTCACGGCCTCACCGCGCATGATGCCATTCACCAAGAAATTGAGCAGTTTGTCGCGCTTTTTGCCGCCTCAGAGGGTTAAAGAGATTGGCTCAACCACAGGCAGGCATCGTCATGTTGTAAGGTTTAAGCCAACCACACGACCAAGCATGGTGAATCAACCAATGGAGTGTCACCATGCAAACACAATCTCTACTGTCAGCGCTGTGCCTGATCGTTTTCGCTGCCAATGTCGCCGCGCAAGAATGCAGCGCCGTGAGCGGTCCGCAAACAAACGCCTTACTTGAGCTATATACCTCTGAAGGGTGTAGCAGTTGCCCACCCGCTGACCAGTGGCTCACCCGCCTAAAAACCCAAGCAAAAACCAGCGCCAGCATAGTGCCCATCGCCTTGCATGTCGATTATTGGGATTACATCGGCTGGCAAGATCGCTTTGCCCAGCCTGCGTTTGCCAAAAGACAGCGTGAAATGGCCGCGACAGGGCATGCACGCGGCGTGTATACGCCACAAATTGCTATCAACGGGCAAGATAGCCGCAGTTGGCAAAGTGAGGCGCGGTTTAAAAGTGAGATTTCCAACATCTATCGCATGCCAGCCAAAGCCGAGATTCAACTCACCACCACTGCCACCAAGGCTGACGCATTGCAAGTGCTCACTGGCATCAAAACCAGTGCCAGTGGGCCATTGGTGTATTACCTCGCGCTACAAGAAAACAACCTGCAATCCACCGTCAACGCAGGAGAAAACCGTGGCGAGCGATTGCAACATGATTTCGTCGTGCGCAAATGGCTGGGGCCGTTTCAACTCAATGCCGACGGTCAAACCAATACAAACCACGACATCCAGTTACAACCCAGCTGGAAAAAGCGCGACCTGAGCGTCGTCGCCTTTGTGCAAAATACCGCCACAGGGGATGTTTTGCAGGCCTTGGCATTGGGGGTATGCGAAAAACCGATGTAATGAATCAGCCGGCATGTCAGCGCGCACGTTCATTTTTTGCGAGCGGTTGCATCATTTTATTTTTCTAAGGGTAACCACACCACCTTGCGCGTTTTAAAGGCGCTACAGCGGCCCATTGCTTTTGTAGCGCACACGAATGAATCAAATCAAGATGGTTTGAAAGGTAACGATGACTTGTGGACAATGAGTCTCAACTGACCGTCTTTACCCTTTTTAAAAACAAAGGTTTTATCGACCATCACTTCATTGCCCTCTGAATCGGTCACCCACACGTTACCCATCGCAATGGCCACTGAACCGTATATCTGAATCCCCTCGTTATGATCGCCAAGATTGTCGTAACGAACTTTCACCCAGGGCTTAAGCGCAAACCCTTTATCATTCGGATACGCCCCATCACCGCCAACAAAATAGGCAACGGCTCCCTGCTTTGTTGTCCTGAAGGTCTGCTCACCATAAGCCAACGTAGGTTTAAAAAACACTTTGCCGTTGTCATAGTTGTAAAGCTTGCTCACGACTTGGGTTGCATATTCCTTGTAGTTCCCGCCCTCAATATAAACCTTGCCGATATTCACTAAAGCATCACACCACGCCTGCTGCGCGGCATTGACTTCGTCATATGTAATAACCTCATTTGCCCCTTCCTCCACATACATCAGACCCAATTCTTGAGCTACTTTTTGTACTGATTCCGCTTTAGATGCGCTAGAGGATTGAACACCCTGGTGTGCGCAAGCACTACACAGCAAAAACACAGACAGGTTGATCATGTGTTTATAATATTTTTTCAACATAAAGCTTCCTATGAATGGGTTCAACACAACTTCGCCCGCGTCAAGGGCGGGCGAATTCAGTGAGTAAGGCACTAAAATGGGCGTTTAGCAATTTGCTGCATTTTGAGCACATTCAATTGTTGAGCTTTTTGGTCTTGCCCAACCACTAAGGTTGCCCCGACCCAACCCTGCTCAGCATCTGAGGATGCCACCGCTATAGGTGCAACATAAGGGCGTTTGCTCAAAAATTGATGCCCATGCGCTTGGTGTAAATCAACCACTTTATTGTCAGAAGCCATTGCTGGCAAAGCAGCCATCAAACCAGAAATCAAAATTGCTGTAGAAATTGTGTGTTTCATGATGTTTATCCTTAAAAAAGTGAAAAGTGATTTATGTCGTCTCGTTTACATATTTTCTCAACCACCATGCGTTGCATTGTGCGCCCGACGAAGCAACAAAACGTCTCTCGATATAGGTATAACGGTATATACCAAATAGCATACTCAGATGATCAAACTCAAGGGGTGAAATACGTTTGCGCTTGCCAGAAAGCAAAACGCTGAGTGGCCCGCAGAGCAATTGCACAATGGGTTGCTGCCATTAATCGACGCGCAAAATGAAGTCGCGCCAGTGCATTGAGACCACCTCAGCCAAATTTGAGGCAGTGTCGTTTTCGAGGGCGTATTTGAATTTGAAGCAGAGTTAGTTATAGTTGTTAAAAAAACGTATAAGGCACATAACAATGAAAATAATTTTAGTGGGGTGTTTTCTTGGGTTGAGCATGCTGCTCTCGGGCTGCGTCACCAACAATATGACCGGCAGATCACAATTAATGATCGTTTCAGAAGACGCGGCGATTAACAAAAGCTCGTCACTGTATAGCTCCATGATCAGTGCTTACGATAAAGAGCAAAAACTAAGCAGCAATGCAGACACCAATCAGCGTGTGCAAAAAATCACCAACAGATTAGTAGAGCGTGCCGTTTTGTATAAGCCAGAATCACAAAAGTGGAAGTGGCAAGTAAACGTCGTTGAGTCGGAGGAGATTAATGCATTTTGCATGGCTGGCGGAAAAATGGCGGTATACACCGGCCTCCTAGAAAAGGTCAAACCAACAGACGATGAACTTGCGCAAGTCATGGGCCACGAAATCGCCCATGCACTGGCTAACCACACGGCAGAGAAAATGTCTGTGGACATCCTGACGAAAATTGCAGTCGCCACCGCCACCGTGGCAGTGGCCGCCGCAAGTAACGGTACGCAACAACAAAATAATAACAATGTGCAAACAGCCAACCAGCTAGCTATTCTTGCCGGAGGGGCATTTATCACATTGCCAAACAGCCGTGGCGCAGAGACCGAGGCGGACAAACTCGGGATCGAAATAGCTGCGCAAGCAGGCTACAATCCGGCGGCCTCAGTCACTTTGTGGGAAAAAATGATGGAGGCCACTGGCAATAAAAGCGAAGGTGACTTTTTAAGCACACACCCATCGCCGCCCAACCGCATCGAAGCATTAAAAGCGCTGCAAGAACCCATGCTGAAAATTTATCAAGACAGAGCGCCGGTCTATGCCAACTACACGCCCGAATACATGTACGTGCGCACAGCCAAAAATGATTGGTTAGAAAACTCATCTAATGTCAGAGTGATTGAGGAGGGCAAAACCAACCTTGTCGATCCACCCGCGATAGACGCCACCAAAGCGATCGCCTTTTATTCCAGTGATTTCGAAGCCTTTAAAGCAGGCACGCTCGAATTGAAATGTGAAACCTGTGGGCTTAAGTTTTATATGAACCAAAGTGATTTAAAAGCACTTAACAGCAAGCAAGACTGGCGAGGGTTGGTGCATAAGGTCGTCAATATCAATTATATGTTTGACCTCTCGTATTACTATCTGGCTCAGGCCGCATACGGCATGCAAAACAATGTGGCCGGCGATACATATATGGCAAAAGCAAGAGACCTAGCAAAGACAGAAAAATACGCATGCGCCAGGGCAAAGATGAATAAATGTGGCGAAATCAAACTAAGCGAAGAAGCTGAAGTGTCTGTGGTCGCGCATTAATTAAAGCCAACCTTGGATGATTGAATCGGCCAGCCAAATTGCGCGGCAATGCCTCAATGCAAGCGAAAATATGCCCTACGACTTCACCCTACCGCCAACCTACAAAACACTGCGGCTACAAAACCTAAGCGCGGCTGAACAAACCGCGCTATTGCCACAAGTGTTTGCGCTTGTCAGTGAACAGTACCCTGAGTGGCCAGCAGAGCAACTGCACAACTGGCTGGCGGCATTGGCTGGGGGTAATCAAAACGGCACCAAAATGGCGGTCTCGGTGGTGCTTGATGCGCAAAATGCAGTCGCCGCCGCCAGTGCGATGGAGCGCTATTGCAATGGCACGGCCATGATCAACTACAGCCTAGCAAACAAAGCGGCCAACAATGTTGCCGCGCTCATTTACACCGCCACGAAACACATGGCGGCGGGCATTAAAGAACTGCAAGCACGCGGTGAAACCATCCACTTTGTGGGCAAAGAGCACCATTTAAAAAGCCTGCGGGCGATGGCAGGCTATTATGCAGTGGGCCAAGTGCCGATTGACGGCCCCACCTCGCTACTTACCGCACCAGTGAAATATTATGAAGTGGCCTACGGCGACCCAGCCGAGGTTGAAAACCAAGCCCAAATAGCTCATGCCTATCAACTGGCCGACCCCAAAGCGGGCTATACCCAAGATGAAGATGTTCACCTTTGGCTGATTGGCGACTTTACCCCCAGCGACCCAACCAAACCACTTGCCGAATCACTCAGGGCATTGGCAGAAAGCTACGCTAAAGAGCACAGCATATTCCGTGAAAAAGATTATCGATTAGACCCTGGCTACATATCCCTCAACGAAATTGCTGACCATCTGCCAAGGACTGCTACCTACCAACAAGCGGTACGGGCCTCGTCACGAGGTGCAGCGCAATGGATGGATGTGAGTGAATGACCAAGAATGCCGCCATTGGCGGCTTTAGTTGAAATGTAGGGCGCATCCATTTATGGTGCGCCGAATTTGAAAGAGATGATGCCGCAGAATATTGCCGAGTTCACAATACCGACCTTGCGTGCCACGCTAAAGGTTAGTCACCCAATTTTCTATTTGCAGTGATGGCACTTTTGCAAATTCCTTTTCGTTGTTTGTCACCAAAATCAACCCCTCGCTACGCGCATGAGCAGCAATATGCAAATCGTTCACACCAATCGGCTCGCCTTTTTTCTCTAACGCGGTGCGTATTTGACCATAATGTTGAGCGGCTTTTTCTGTATAGGGCAGCACACTTAATCGGCTGCAAAAATCCTCCACCACCGCAAGGTTTTCAGCAGGTTTGCTACTTTTTTCTGCGCCGTGCATCAACTCCGCTAACGTAATCACCGAGATAGCCATACGCGTAGCGTTGCTATTAAACACCCCCAACACCTCAACCGGGCGGCGCTTAATCACATAGATGACAATATTGGTATCGAGTAAATAGGTAATCACTCAAACGCTTCGCGATCTTGCTGGGTTTGGCTAGCCCGTGCGGGCATAAAATCATCGCTCACAGTGACGTTAGCGTTAAAAAAACTATCCCAGGTTTCAGCAATCGGCGTGATGATGCGCTCGTTACCACGTGCTCGCACGTTGACCTGCTTCACATCCTCTGGCAAACGCATTTCAGCAGGCAGACGTACAGCTTGAGTGCGATTGTTAATAAAAACTGTGCTTTTAGCCATCGCTCATCCCACTCGTCAAAACGTATATGGCATTAGTGTATAGCAACTTTAAAATAGTTGCAATTTGCGGCTTTAGTAATCGAAATGTTGGAATGCAAGACTTGACCCTGCTTTCCTACTTAACTTTAAAGACATAAAAAAGGTCGCGATTAGCGACCTTTTTATAACAAATGAAATTACCTACTAATACTTAATTAATTCTTTCTGAAATCTCTAATGTATTGCTAAAAATTACGACCTCTTCCCCCCGTTTTTTTTGCTGGGCACTGTAACTTAGAGAGTAATTTTTTTGTCTATAACCTTCATAGATTTCCTTTATTTCTTTATTACTATCATATGAAACAAGCCATTCTCTTTTGATATTTTTTAATGTGTCCTTAATAGCGACATGATCATCGTGAGTATAGTAATTTCTATACAAACCTTGGCCTTTAACGTAATAAGGTGGGTCGAGATATATCAATGAGTTTTCAGGTAAGAAGCTTTCACACCTTGAAATCAAGGCTTTTGCATCTTCGTTATAAACATAAATACTATTTTTTTTATCTGCTATATTTTTAATACGTAAACTCAAGTCATGCTTATTAAAACGGGAGTCCAGCTTCCATAATCCAGTTTGATTCTTCCCCCCAATAACGCCCCCTTTGAGTATTCCTGATCTATTAGTTCTATTTAAAAAAAATGTTGCGAAACCTCTCTCTATTTGTGAGAACTCATTTTTATTTTCTAGAATATTTTTATATTTATGCCAATTCTCAATAGTAATATCCGTGTCATGGATCAACTGAAGTAATATGTCCGTATAGTTTGTAACGCTATACCAAAAATCATAAACAGCAGTATCCAAATCATTTATGTGTACTTTACTGACAATTCCTTTAAGTAATAAAGTTAATCCAACCGCAGCCCCTCCTGCGTACGGCTCCAAATATTCCCCTCCATGAATATTATTCTGATGAATTAAGCGTTCGATGAATGGGGCAAACTTGGCTTTACCTCCCGGATATCTGAGTGGTGTGGATTTCATATCATTTCTACTTATATCTTCCAAATCTACGCTTTAAAACGAAATCTACAGCAGTCTTTAGTTCTTTAAAAAAGCCATCAACTGCGTTTGTATTTTTCTCAGCCCAGTACTGAATAATATCCACCTTGGCTAAATAACCTTCAAAGTCCTTAAAAAGTTTTTTATTCAAGTCTCTATTATATGCGCCAGCCTTAAAAGGCTTAACAATAAGCTCATCAACCGCATCCGTACTAGTACCGGTGCTCTGGGACTGATACCAAAAAGTATCTCTGTATATTTCAAAGTTTTCTAATAAGTACTCTAAGTGATTAAAGATAATCGCTTCTGGTGATCGTAATGTTGATGTAGCGTTATCGGGTAACTCTTCAGAAGCGGGAAGTACAATAAAGTTTTCATTATCTTTTACCAATTCTCTATTTCGAGCACTACTTGTAATATCGTTATCAAAAAGCACTATTACATCTTTAAAATAATTATCTGCTTGTGATAACTGCAACAAAGACTCACTTCCAAGTTTAGATCGAATTTTCTCGAATCGAACTTGAAAATACTCACCTACATCTATATTTCTACTCCTAATAAGTCCTTCAAAGAAATATATAGCCTCATTATCCTCAAAATATATTTTGATCAACGGTAACTCATCACCCCCATGAAGAACTTGGTTTAATAACATATCATTTTTAATTTTTGGGTAAGAACTTGCCTCCAGTAAAACCGGATTCTTGCTGTTAATTAAATAGATTACATTATCGATTGGTGATGGTGAAAGATCTTGAATTAAGCTTACTTCCTTTATTACAGTGAGTGAATGCGTAGTTGCAATTATTTGAAGACTTAAACTCTTGGCCTCTTTCTTTAGTAAACTCAGTAAGTTAATTTGAGCTCTAGGATGCAATCCAGCCTCAATCTCATCAATAACTAGAATGCCCCCTTGATATTCTTCACCACTTTCCATCATTTCTCTTTTAATTTTTTTAAAAGATGCCAAAGCTGTCAATATTGAACTTAATGAGTCCTGCCCTAAAGAAATAGCAAGAGTATCAAATGTAAATTCAGGTACTTTTGATCGTTTCTTAGACTGTTTAAATCTATGATTAACAACCTTCTGTCTGTTAGGAATATCACAAGCGACGACCTTCGTAAAACAATCGCTCAAATATTCCGCATCGCTTAAATCTAACTTTACTGATTCATTTTTTTCTACATCTCCCGGCTGATATTCGCCGATAGGACTCATCCGACTCATACCCAAATAAATTGTAGGTAAAGGTATTTTTGCAGACCCTCCAACACCAAGCTGAGCCCCAAGTTCCAATTCCTCTGTCCTAGGTATAACTCTTAATCTATCTCCTGTCTGTGCACTGACTGAACACCGTTTAGTTAGCGTATTAACTCCATTAAACTCATATTTAATATTTACATACGGTTTTAGTTTCTTATCTTCAATGAGGTCATTTTTCTTACTTAAATAAAAAAGCTCATCAAAGTTTGCATCATAATTAAGATCAAAATAACTCTTATACTTTGATGTCTTAACTCCGGAACAGTTAGCAATCAATCCTAAAATCGTTGACTTACCAATTCCATTATGGCCTGCCACTATTGTTATACGCTCAGATATCTGTAGATCAATATTTCTTAACTTTCGAAACGGCGGATCACTAAAAATCACTCTTTTTAATTTAATCATAGCTTTTTATTCCTGTTATTTAGCTACTTATCAATTTGAAGTTGAAATCATCCCTAATAAAAAAGGAGCCTAAGCCCCTGTAAATTTAACACTAATTAACCACACTTACTATCACCACAATTCAAGCAAGTCATACATCCATCCATCAAAATACTTGCCTTGGTATTACACTTTTTGCAAAGCTGCGCCCCTTTGGGGAAGCCTTCATCGTTTGACTCTTCACCTGATTTGGCGTGTTTTTCGAGGTATTCGGCTTTTTTCTCTTCGACCAGTTTTTGCTGGTGTTCGTCTAGGCCGGGTTTTTTGAGCATGCCGATTTCTTGCAGGTGTTTTTCAACGACCTCGCCGATTTCAGCGACTAAGCTGGGCACAAACTTGCCGCCTTTTTTAAAGTAGCCGCCTGAAGGCTCAAATACACTTTTGAGTTCTTCTACCAAAAAGGTGACATCGCCGCCTTTGCGGAACACGGCGGACATGACGCGGGTGAGCGCGACGATCCACTGAAAGTGCTCCATGTTTTTGGAGTTGATGAAGATCTCAAACGGGCGGCGGTGCTCGTGCGGCGTGCCTTCGTTCATGATGACGTCGTTGATGGTGATGTAGAGCGCGTGCTCGGTCACCGGGGTTTTGATTTTGTAGGTGTTGCCGACCAGCATGTCTGGGCGGCCAAGCGGCTCACCCATTTGAATCACGTTGCTGGGGGCTTGCGCAGCGGCTTCGCTTGCTTTTTTGTCTTCATCGGTCACCAGTTTATAGGCGGTGATTTTTTTGTCGATTTTGATTGCCATGTTGTTCTCCCTATTGGAGTGCTTAAATTTTAATGTGCTTTAATTGCCCAAATTCTATGGAATGACCGTAGCGAGCGACTCGGGGGCAAGGCGCAAAGTGATTTTTAACCGGAGTGTACAAGCAAGTACATGAGGATTTAAAACCGCTTTGTAACACCGCACCCGTGAGCGCAGTAGGTCAGGCCTTAGAATTTTCCGTAGTAGCCTTCCTTGAAGGCGTCGAATAAGTTGGCCGCCGTATGAATCTCGCCGTCGTACTCAATCTCTTCGTTGCCCTTGGCTTCGATCTCGGTGCCGTCCTCAAGCGTGAACTTGTAGGTGGTGCTCTCGAGGTCTTTTTCGGTCACCAACACGCCTTGGAAAGCCTCTGGGTTAAACCGGAAAGTGGTGCACCCTTTGAGGCCTTTGTCGTAGGCATAGAGATAGATATTTTTAAAGTCTTCAAAGTCGTAGTCGGTGGGCACGTTAATGGTTTTTGAAATAGAGCTATCAATCCATTTTTGTGCGGCGGCTTGAATATCCACATGGGCTTTGGCCATGATGGTGGATGAATCTAAAAAGTAATCGGGCAGTTGTTCTTCGGGCTTATCGCTAAACGGCATTGCGTTAGGATTAATCAGCTCGCGGTAAGCCAACAGCTCGTAGCTAAACACGTCCACTTTCTCTTTGGATTTTTTGCCCTCACGAATCACGTTACGCGCATAGTGGTGGGCAAAGCTCGGCTCGATGCCGTTGCTGGCGTTGTTGGCAAGGCTCAGTGAAATGGTGCCCGTGGGCGCGATGGAGCTATGGTGCGTAAAGCGCACGCCTTTGCTGGCGATCTGGTTGCGCAGGCCTTCGGGAAACTGCTGCATGTAGCGGCTGTATTTACCCAGCAGCACTTTACCGGCCAGTTTTTGACCCACTTTAATGCCATCGGCGGCCATTTCTGGGCGCACGCGCAGCATGTCGGCGGTGACTTCAAATTTTTCGTCCATGATCGGTGCTGGGCCTTTTTCTTCGGCCAGTTGCACGCCGATCTCCCAGCCCACTTCGGCCATGATGCGGGTGACTTCTTCGGTGAATTTCACTGAATCTTCTTCGCCGTATTTCATTTTGAGCATGGTGAGGGTAGAGCCCAAGCCGAGGTAGCCCATGCCGTGGCGGCGTTTGCGCGCGATTTCTTGGCGTTGTTGCTCTAAGGGCAAGCCGTTGATTTCAACTACGTTGTCGAGCATGCGGGTAAACACGCTGACCACTTCACGGTATTCGTCCCAATCAAAGTAGGCCTCGTCGGTAAATGGTTGCCGCACAAATCTGGTCAGATTAACCGAGCCTAACAAGCACGCGCCGTAGGGTGGCAATGGTTGCTCACCACAAGGGTTGGTGGCGCGGATGTTTTCGCAAAACCAGTTGTTGTTCATCTCGTTGACGCGGTCGATCAAAATAAAGCCCGGCTCAGCAAAGTCGTAGGTGGAGGACATAATCACATCCCACAAGCGGCGCGCCTTGATGGTTTTATAGATGCGGCAGGCCACTTTACCCGCTTCGGGGCCCTCGGTTTTGGTCAGGTATTTGCCCTTGATGGGCCAATCACGCCAGACCACCTGTGACTCGTCGTTCACATTGAGGCCATCAATAATGGCTTCTTTCTCAGTCACGGGGAATGCCAAGCGCCATTCGTCATCGGCTTTCACCGCCTCCATAAACTCTTTGGTGATGAGGCAGCTTAAGTTGAACTGACGCAAACGGCCATTTTCACGCTTGGCTTTAATAAAGTCTGTCACATCTGGGTGGCTGATATCAAACGTGGCCATTTGTGCACCGCGACGGCCACCAGCCGACGACACGGTGAAACACATTTTGTCGTAAATATCCATGAACGACAGCGGGCCAGAGGTGTAGGCACCTGCGCCTGCCACAAACGCGCCTTTTGGACGCAGGGTAGAAAATTCATAACCGATGCCGCAACCCGCTTTGAGGGTCAGGCCCGCTTCGTGCACTTTGCCCAAAATATCGTCCATGCTGTCTTCAACCACGCCAGACACCGTGCAATTAATGGTTGAAGTCGCTGGTTTGTGTTCTTGGGCACCGGCGTTTGAGGTAATCCGACCCGCGGGGATGGCACCGCGACGCAGTGCCCACAAGAATTTTTCGTGCCATTCGGCTTTTTTGTCATCCGTGGTTTCAACATCGGCCAATGCGCGGGCAACGCGGCTGTAAGAATCGTCCATATCCAGGTCTACATGCTCGCCGGACTTGGTTTTCAGGCGGTATTTTTTATCCCAGATATCCAGCGAGACGGGTTGCACTGGAATCTCAACGGCAACGCCTTCTGACAGGACCTTCTTTTGTTCAACAGCTTTTAGCATCGAGTTCTCCCACAGCTTGGTGATTCTTATTGGTTTGATAACAAGCGACAGCCGCAAGCAACAGGACATTGCAACGGACTGACAGCGTTTTGCAACGGCGGTCGGCGGGCTGACAAGGCATTTACATGCTTTGCGTGCTTACGCGATAGCTGGGGCGCAAGTACCGACCAAACACAAGATATTGTGTTACTGGCCATAATTTATGCCTATCGCTTGTTGGCGTCAACCGATTTTTTGTGCATATTTTTGTGCCCAAAGTCTTGCATTTTTTAGAGCCTTTAAGAATCAGGCGTCGTGGCATAGGTGAGTCATCACTCACCTGTTTTTGCGCCTGTGTCGGCAATACAACAAGGCAAATATGCGAGAATAACGCCATGCCAACATTCGTCTATTCCCTGCTCATGTTTGCGGTGGGCGCACTGCTACCGCTTAAGCTTTTTTGGCGTGGCCTCAAGCAACCGGCCTACCGCCAACACATCGGTGAGCGCTATGGATTTTATGCGCGCCCTGTGCAAGCACCGCGCATTTGGGTGCATTGCGTCTCCGTGGGCGAGACGCGTGCCACGCAGCCGCTGATTCAGGCCTTGCTGGCGCATTATCCGCAACACCAAATTCTCATCAGCCACGGCACCCCTACTGGCCGTGATACCAGCAGCCAATTATTTGCTGACGACATTCGCCTTGGCCGCGTCCGACAAGCCTATTTACCTATCGACACACCTTGCGCCGCGAGACGGTTTTTGCGTACGTTTACCCCTGACATCGGCTTGTTGATGGAAACCGAGCTGTGGTTTCATTTAATCGACCAAGCCAGCCGCTTGCATATCCCCATGGCGCTACTCAGCGCGCGCCTTTCGCCTAAATCGGCCGCAGGCTACGCCAAACTGGGGCGCCTAACAAAAACGACCTTACAACAGCTTTCATTGGTGGCCGCCCAAACTGCGGCGGATGCCGAGCGGCTGCAAGCACTCGGTGCCCACAACCCGATTGTCTGCGGTAATTTAAAATTTGATGTGACGCCGCCAGCCGCAAGTATTACCAGCGCGGCGGCCTTGCGCCAACTGTTAGGACAGCACCGCACGGTATTGATGGCGGCCAGCACCCGCGAGGGAGAAGAATCCCGCATCCTCGATGCAGCGCTCGGCTGCCCAGTACTTACCCTGCTGGTGCCGCGTCACCCACAGCGGTTTAATGAGGTTGAAAGCCTGCTCAAGGCCAAGGGCGTGCGTTATGTGCTGCGCACTGACTTATCACAACCACTGGCAGACGATGTGCAGGTGGTGTTGGGCAACACCATGGGCGAGATGTATACCTATTATGGCGCCAGCGATTTTGCTGTGATGGGCGGCAGTTTGCAGCCATTAGGCGGACAAAACCTGATTGAAGCGGCCGCCATGGGCGTGCCCACCATATTGGGCCCACACATGTTTAACTTTGCGCAAGTGACCCAAGCGGCGGTGGCCGCCAATGCGGCAGTACAGCTGAGTGACGTGACCGATTTGCCAGCCATGATTGCCACCTTCGCGGCGGATAAAACCAAACGACAAAGCATGTCGCAAGCGGCAAAAGGCTTTGCGTTGCAGCATAGAGGGACCACACAGCGATTGATGGCAGCCATTGAGCCGTTATTATTAAAGAGGTAATTCTTCGAACAAAAAGCAACACAACTACTCAATAAAGCTCTCAGGTACTGGCGGATTAATGTACGATTTATTTCGCCTTTGGCGAGTAACTTTCTGTTGCTTGCCCCACAGAAAGTAACCAAAGAAGAAGGCACCCAGCCATCACGGCCTTCAGCTCCCTTGCGTTGCTCGATGAAGTTGGCGTCCATCGAAACTCGCCCTGACAAGCCACACACGACGTGGCTTGTTGCGGAACTCAAACAGTCGATGGCCGACAACGCCCACTTCATCTCCGCTACTCAGCGTGATGGAATGGGATTACTCTCGCAAAAGTCACATTTTTGAAGTTTGGACGGTTAAAAAAACAGATTCTTTTTTACTCAATTCGCTAATGGTTGCAGTCGCAAGGTGTTAGGGCCCCATCTGCCGCGCCGAGTAGCGCAGTCAAAATAAGGGGGAAGGGAGCGACTGTCCGAATCCCGCAGTAGCTCACATGTTGTGTGAGCTACTAGGTTGAGTTTCGCGACCGCTTATTTTGGCGAGCAACGCAGGAAACAAGCGGAAGCTGGGGTGCCCTTTCTTTTGGTGACTTGTTCTTTGGGCAAGCAAAGAAAAGTCACTCGCCGACAGGCGAAACAGAACATGACATACAACACCCACACATGCCGCCTACCAATTACCCATAAAAAAGGGCGCACATGTTGTACGCCCTTTTCCTTCACACAGTAGAGTTAACCCAGATTCGGCGATAACCACCGCTCCAACCAAGCTTTATCAACATTGCGCCGTTTTGCCATGTCTTCCACCTGGTCATTGCCGATTTTATCCACACTAAAATAGCGTGACTCAGGGTGCGCGAGATAGAAGCCACTGACAGCCGCCGCAGGCATCATGGCATAGCTATCGGTGAGTTGCATCTCAATTTCGCTGGCCTGCAGCACCTCAAACATTTGTGCTTTGACCGTATGGTCCGGACACGCCGGGTAACCCGGTGCGGGTCGGATACCTTGATACTGCTCTTTGATTAAGGCGGCTTTGTCTAAGGCTTCACCCGCGGCATATCCCCACAGGTCTTGGCGCACGCGCTCATGCATATATTCGGCAAAGGCTTCAGCAAAGCGGTCGGCCAGAGACTTAAACATAATGGCATTGTAGTCATCGTGCTGTTTTTCAAAGTCGGCCAGACGTTTTTCCATGCCGAGCCCTGCCGTCACGGCAAACAGGCCGATGTAATCCTCAATGCCTTTTGGCGCAACAAAGTCAGCCAGACACTGATTGGGACGCGCCACCCCGTCAATCACAGGTTTTTCGGTTTGCTGGCGCATGCCATACCAAGTGAGCGCAACCTGCGTGCGCGACTCATCGGTATAAATTTCGATATCGTCGCCATTGACCTGGTTGGCAGGCAACAGGGCGATCACGCCGTTGGCGGACAGCCAGCGACCATCAATGATGCGTTTAAGCATGACTTGCGCCTCGGCAAACACTTTGGTGGCCGCGTCACCGACGATCTCATCGCTGAGGATGGCGGGATAAAAGCCGGCCAGATCCCAGGTCTGGAAAAACGGGCCCCAGTCGATGTATTGCGCGATCAAGGCGAGGTCGATATTTTTAAATACGCGACGGCCAATGAACTTCGGCTTAATGGGCGCGTGATCCCCCGTAAACGTGACCTTTGTCGCGTTAGCGCGCGCATCGGCCAGCGGTAGCATGGGCACGCCTTTTTTGTTGGCATGCTGATGGCGGGCTTTTTCATAATCGGCCTGAATCTCGGCCAGATAGGCGCCACGGGTGTCGGGTGAGAGCAGATTTTGCATCACACTGACCGAGCGCGAGGCATCAGGCACATAAATCACCGGCCCCTGATAGTTGGGGGCGATTTTGACCGCCGTGTGTGCGCGTGAAGTCGTCGCCCCACCAATCAGTAAAGGCGTTTGGTTTTCGACAAAATGCGGGTCGCGCTGCATTTCTTTGGCGATGTAAGCCATTTCTTCGAGTGAAGGCGTAATCAGCCCACTCAAGCCGATAATATCGGCGTTTTCGGCTTTGGCCATGGCCAGAATCTCCGCCGCCGGCACCATCACCCCCATGTTCACCACTTCAAAGTTGTTGCATTGCAACACCACTGAGACGATGTTTTTGCCAATATCGTGCACATCGCCTTTGACCGTGGCAATCACCACCTTGCCTTTAGGCTTAGCAACTTTGCCGGTGCGGCGCTCTTCAGCGGCCTTTTCTTCTTCAATAAATGGGATCAGATGCGCCACGGCAGATTTCATCACCCGCGCCGATTTCACCACTTGCGGCAAGAACATTTTGCCTTGGCCAAACAAGTCACCTACCACGTTCATGCCATCCATCAGCGGGCCTTCAATGACGTGTATGGGGCGACCGCCCTTACTCATGATGTCCTGACGGACCTCTTCGGTATCGGCGACGATGTAGTCGGTAATGCCGTGCACCAGCGCATATTCCAGGCGCTTGCTCGCCGGCACTGGGGTCTCAGGACTGCCGCGCCAGACGAGCGTCGCCTCGGCTTTTTTGCCCCCCGCCACCAGCGTACCGGCCATTTCGATCATGCGCTCGGTCGCAGCCAGTGGATTGTCAGGGTCTACCGGGCGATTGAGCACCACGTCTTCTACACACTCACGCAACTCGGCGGGGATATCGTCATACACACCGACCATGCCGGCGTTGACGATGCCCATGGTCATGCCTGCTTGAATGGCGTGGTAAAGGAATACGGTGTGTATCGCCTCACGGGCGGGCTCATTGCCGCGGAAGCTGAAACTGACGTTGGACACACCGCCAGAAATACGGGCATACGGCAGATTCTGCTTGATCCAACGCGTTGCCTCAATAAAGTCGACCGCATAATTGTTGTGCTCTTCGATGCCGGTGGCGACCGCAAAAATATTCGGATCAAAAATGATATCTTCGGGCGGAAAGCCCATGCCAACCAGCAAGTCATAGGCACGCTTACAAATTTCGATTTTGCGCGCATAGGTATCTGCCTGACCAGTTTCATCAAACGCCATCACCACCACGGCGGCGCCGTAGCGTTGACACAGTTTGGCCTGGCGTAAAAATTCCGTTTCGCCCTCTTTCATCGAGATCGAGTTGACGATCGCTTTGCCCTGCACGCATTTCAAGCCGGCCTCGATCACCGCCCATTTAGAGGAGTCGATCATGATCGGCACGCGCGCGATATCGGGCTCAGAGGCGACCAGATTCAAAAAGTGCGTCATGGCCTTGACCGCATCCAGCATGCCTTCATCCATGTTGATGTCGATGACCTGCGCACCGTTCTCGACCTGCTGCCTCGCCACACTGAGCGCTTCTTCGTATTGCTCATTGATAATCATGCGCGCAAACGCTTTAGAGCCGGTGACGTTGGTACGCTCCCCCACGTTGACGAACAAGGATTGATCGTCGATGACAAATGGCTCCAGACCAGACAGCTTGGTGGTCACTGGTAGAGTCGGCACTTGCCGCGGTGGCAGGTCTTTGATCGCGGTGTAGATCGCGTTGATATGGTCGGGCGTGGTGCCGCAACAGCCGCCCGCAATGTTAATAAAGCCGCTTTCTGCAAACTCTTTGACCAGGCTGGAGGTGACATCCGGCGTTTCATCAAAGCCGGTATCAGACATCGGATTCGGCAAACCGGCGTTGGGGTAAATGCAGACGAAGGTATCCGCCACTTTGCTGAGTTCGTCAGCATACGGGCGCATGAGAGTAGCCCCGAGGGCACAGTTTAGGCCCACAGTGAGCGGTTTGACATGGCGCACGGAATGCCAGAATGCAGTGACGGTCTGGCCGGACAAGATACGCCCTGAGGCATCGGTCACCGTGCCGGAGATCATGATGGGCCAGGTTTTGCCTTGCTCATCAAAAAAGCTCTCAATGGCAAACAGCGCGGCTTTACAGTTGAGCGTATCGAAAATGGTTTCGACCATGAGGATATCGGCACCGCCTTCTATCAAACCGCGGATCTGCTCTAGATAACTACTCACCAACTGATCAAAACTCACGTTACGCGCCGCGGGGTCATTCACATCAGGTGAAATCGAGGCGGTTTTGGGCGTGGGGCCCAATGCCCCTGCCACAAAGCGCTGCTTGTCCGGCGTGCTGTATTTGACACAGGCGGCCTTGGCCAGCTTGGCTGCTTCCACGTTCATCTCATACACCAAATGTGCCATGTGATAATCGTCTTGTGCCACGCTGGTGGCGCCAAAAGTATTGGTTTCGATGATGTCTGCGCCTGCTGCCAGATATTTTTCGTGAATTTCCTGAATCACCTGCGGCTGCGTCAGTGTGAGCAACTCATTGTTGCCTTTGACGAATAACTCGCGCTCACCGGCAGGACCCTGAAAGTCCTGAAACCGCGTGCCACGATAATCGGCCTCGGTCAGCTTGTATTGCTGGATCATGGTTCCCATCGCACCATCGAGTATCAGAATGCGCTTGGAAAGCGCCTCACGTAACCAACGTTCGGTGGCAGAGATCGGCAGTGGCGTCATGCGTATCAACTTGAAAACAAAAGCGTTATTTTATCACAAGGCAAGGAACGACCCTGCCCTGTGGGCGATTAGAAATTAAAACGAAGTGTGGTCATCCACACATGATTTTCACGGTCTACCGTGCGCGTATTGACGTATTGATGCAGATAGCCCGATTCAAGATTAGAAACGTCGCTAAACCGCCATTGCGCACCGATAAAAAAACGATTTTGATCAATCCCGCGCCGGGCGCCCCACGCCGTCTGGTTGAGTTGCATAAATAACTCATTAGAGGCAACCCATGACCACTGAGGATGGCCGGGCACAGGCGTTGTCATGCGCACCATTTGACGCCATCGATGGCCGATATCTTGAAAGTCTTCGCGCCGCCGCTGCTCTAAGCGGGTGCGGCTAGTGAAAGTGAGGTCTGCGACCGCATCAAACTGGTATTGAAACTGCTCCCACAAACGGTTTTCGCGCTGCGCCGATTGCCCATCGGGATGGCTGACAACGGTGTCATAGCCCAGCCAGACACTGCTTTTTTGGTCAACTTTATAAAAAACGGCTGGCCGCAGAATCAGCTGGTCAAAGTGCTGCCCCTCATTGCGCCAGCGCGGCTGCATGTCCATGCTCCAGTAAAACTGCTCCGCCGGCAATTTGCCTTGCGCATACAGACTAAACCAATAGCGGCCATCTTGCTCGGTATCGGCATGGGCGGGCAACAGGCCGCTCAGCGCGAGCAACACGAAAACATTGGCGATTCGGAAAAATGACATTAACATCGCGGCATTCTATGTATAAACAAGGGCGATTAACGCTGCCCGGATACGTTAGGGGATCGCATGATATCAGGTTTGGTTCAACTCTTTTTGTGGCAAGGTCTGGGTGAGTTGTTGAGTAAGTTCTTTTTGCCCGGGATTCCCGGCCCCGTGCTTGGCCTGCTCTTGTTGTTGGCGTTTTTATGTTTTAAAAAGCAAGTGCATCCAGATCTGGCATTCGTGGCCGACAGTTTTCGCCAGCACTTGGGATTGCTGTTTGTGCCTGCCTCGGTGGGTGTCGTGCTGTTTTTACCTGAGCTGCAAACCCATGCATTGGCCGTCGGCACGTCTTTGCTGGTGAGTGTGGTGCTGACCATCGCGGTGACGGCCATTGTGCTGAAGGTGTTTTGGTTCTTCTCGCTCAAGCGTCACAAGGGGCATCGCCATGAATAAGCGCATTCCGATTACCGATATCTGGGTCTACCTATCCGGCGACCCACTGTTTGCCCTGATCATCACCTTGGCCACTTACCAATTGGGTTATCTGCTCTATGTGCGCGCCAAACGTAACCCTTTGGTCAATCCGGTAGCCATTTCAGTCATCTTAACCTGCGTCATCATTGAGGCATTGGAGATGCCTTATGAAAAGTACTTCGAAGGCGCGCAGTTCGTGCATTTTTTACTGGGGACAGCGACGGTAGCTTTGGCAGTGCCCATCTATAACGGCTTCAAACGCATGCAGGGCAAGATTTTTCATATCTGGGTCGCGCTCACCGTCGGCAGCACAGTGTCTATTGCTAGCGCAGTCAGCATTGCCCGCTGGATGGGCGCTTCGGACAATATTGTCGGCAGCATGTATGCCAAGTCGGTCACCGCCCCGATTGCCATGGGGATTGCCGAGCGTTTAAATGTATCACCGACCATGACCGCCGTGTTCACGGTGATTACCGGCATGCTGGGCGCTATTCTGGCACCTTACATTCTCAATGCGGTGAAAGTCCATCAATGGTGGATACGCGGCACCGCCATTGGGGTGGGGGCGCATGGCCTCGGCATCACGCGTGCGTTTAGTGTCAACGAAGAAGCCGGCGTATTTGCCAGCATGGCCATGGGCCTGAATGGCGTGATCAGCGCGATCGGCCTGCCGATTGTGCTCACTTACTTGCGGCCACATCTGGGTTTTTAAGCGGTTTAACATCGCCGGTGAGCGTCACAATCGCCTTGAAACTGACAGCCAGCTTACATTTGGCGAATTTGTCAGAACTGCGTCGCCTCGCGTATTGTCATTCCCGTGGTAAAAGCGTTTAATGTAAGTATTGTAAATCGCATTTACCGCGATAGACCAAAGCGACTGTTGATCGCTACAGAAATGGCGAGTTATTCCGTTAATACACTTATGCATAAACATTTAAATACCGCTGCATTACAGCTCAGACTGTGGGTCGTCACAGTGCTGTTGGCGATGCTCGGCTTTGCATTAGTCGCGGAATTTTCTGACCACTCGAGCTACAGTGACGATACGGTTCGCGTACGGGTGGCAGAAATCATTGAATACACCGCCGATGGTGAGCCCCCTTTCACGCCGGTCATTCCACTCATTTCCCCTGCCGCAAGCATCCCCGTTGCCTGCGTCATTCTGTTTGCGTTGCTGGTTTTGCCTCGCCGCCGCGTGATTCCACGCCCGGTCGTTGTTCGCCACCTGCAGTCGCGCGCCCCGCCCCGCTAGTGCACAGGTGTCTGCCGCGTATGCGCTTCGCATGTCGCCGTGGATTGCCGCCTTTTCCTCTCTGCTGATTGCTTACCCCCAATGCCTATTAGGGCCCAAGCCCTAAGCATGTTTGTGATTGATAGCCAAGAGAGGCTAGGCTGACCATCTAGCAGCAAGCGCACAAGCCACCATGCACCTGTTTTTGCAAGAATCCCTCTTCATTTTTAAGATAAGAACACACTATGATTAAACAGAACTTAATCGTTATCGGCTTGCTTGGCGCGCTACTCAGCGCATGTCATCAAGAGGAGGCGCATGAAGAAGCGACGCCAAAACTCGAAGTCACCACCCCATGGCGCAAAGACACCATGATCACCAAAGAATATGTCTGCCAGATTCATGCGATTCAGCACATTGAGCTACGCGCGCTTGAACGCGGCTACCTGCAAGACGTGTTTGCTGGGGAAGGTCAGGTCATCAAACAGGGCCAACCGATGTTCAAGATCATGCCCAATGTGTATCAGGTCGATTTGCTGAAAGCACAAGCAGAAGCCAAGACCGTGCAAATTGAATATGAAAACACCAAAGCCTTGGCCGAAAAAAATATCGTGTCGCCAAATGAGCTGGCGCTGGGTAAAGCCAAGCTGGACAAAGCCAATGCCGAAGTACAGTTGGCGCAGACGCACCTGAATTTCACCAATATTAATGCCCCTTTTACCGGCATTATGGATCACTTGTTGGTGCGAAAAGGCAGCTTGCTGGACGAAGGCGACTTATTAACCACCTTGTCTGACAACAGCCGCATGTGGGTATATTTTAATGTGCCAGAGGCCGAATATCTGGACTTTAAAATCCATCAGAAACAAGAAAAAGGTGTGCCAGTAAAACTGCGTATGGCCAACGGCGCGCTGTTTGATCAAGCGGGTGCGATCGAAACGATTGAAGGCGATTTTGACAACAAAACCGGCAACATCGAGTTCCGCGCAGACTTTCCCAACCCGCACAGTCTGTTACGCCATGGCGAAACCGGCACGATTTTGCTCGAAGTGCCTTATCCAAACGCATTGTTGATTCCGCAAAAAGCCACCTTTGAAGTGCTGGATAAAACCTTTGTGTACGTCGTCAACAAAGACCACAAAGTGGAACAGCGCATGATTCAGATCGCTGCTGAACAGCCGCATTTATTCATTGTGAAGTCCGGCCTCAAAGAAAGCGATACCGTATTACTAGAAGGCTTACGCCGCGTCAAAAACGGCCAAAAAATCGACCTGGATTACAAAGCACCTGAAAAAGTCATTCCAGAGCTGGAATTGTACGCAGAATAAGGCTTAGGCCGCCCTCACACGAAAGTGACGCATCCATGTTAAATATCTTTCTCCGACGGCCAGTGATGGCGATAGTCTTATCGCTGGTCATGATTTTTTTAGGGTTTTTATCGATTAAAACCCTGCCTATTTCGCAGTTTCCTGAAATCGCCCCGCCGCGCGTCATTGTGACGCTGGCTTTTCCTGGCTCTAGTGCCGATGTGTTGGTGCAATCCTCGCTGATTTCTATCGAGCGCGCCATTAACGGTGTGCCGGGCATGAAATATATCGTGTCAGATGCCACCAGCGCAGGGGAAGCCACGATCCAAGTCATTTTCGACTTGGGCGTCGATCCAAACGCGGCCATGGTGCTGGTGAAAACCCGGCTCGATCAGGTCATGAGTAAACTGCCGCCGCTGGTGCAGTTAGAAGGGGTAATCGTTAACACGGTGCAGCCCAGCATGCTGATGTACGTCAACTTATACAGTAAAGATAAAAACGCCGACGAGAAATTCCTTTTCAACTATGTCAACGTCAGCGTGATTCCTGAAATCCAACGCGTACACGGGATTGCACAGGCGCAAAACCTGGGTAGCCGCCAGTTTGCGATGCGGATTTGGCTCAACCCCGAGCGCATGCGTGCTTACAAAGTATCAACCAAAGAAGTGATGGATGCGATCAGTAGCCAGAGCATCATTGGCCGCCCCGGTCGTTTGGGTCAGAGCTCGGGTATTTATGCCCAATCCAAGGAGTATGTACTGGTTTACAAGGGCCGTTATAACAAGCCTGAAGAGTATGGCAACATCATCATTCGCGCCGATTCAAACGGCGAAATTCTGCACTTACGCGATGTGGCTAAAGTCGAGCTGGGCAGTGAGTTTTTTGATATCTACTCGAATAAAGATGGCTACCCCTCTGCCGCCATCGTCCTCAAGCAAAACTATGGCACCAATGCCAGCGAAGTGATTGCCGACGTCAAAACCAAAATGGAAGAGCTGAAGCAAAGCTTTCCGGCAGGCATGGACTATGAAATCAATTATGACGTGTCTAAGTTCCTCGACGCTTCGATTGAAAAAGTGATCCACACCTTGGCAGAGGCCTTCGTGCTGGTCGCGTTGGTGGTGTTTATTTTTCTGGGGGATTGGCGCTCGACTCTGATCCCGACCCTCGCGGTGCCGATCTCGCTGATTGGTGCGTTTTTTGTCATGAAGGCATTCGGCCTCAGTATCAACTTGGTCACGCTGTTCGCGCTGGTGCTCGCGATTGGCGTGGTGGTAGATGATGCGATTGTGGTGGTGGAAGCGGTACATGCCAAAATGGCCTCAGACCATGTTGGCCCCTACAAAGCAGTGCAGCGCGTGCTGGGTGAAATCGGCGGCGCCATTGTAGCGATCACCATGTTGATGACCTCGGTATTTATCCCCATCACATTCATGCCAGGGCCGGTCGGGGTATTTTATCGCCAGTTTGCCATTACCATGGCCTCCTCCATTGTGCTGTCGGGGATTGTGGCCCTGACCTTGACGCCGGTGCTGTGCGCCATGATTCTTAAAGATACACATGGCCAACCCAAACGCAAAACACCCATCTCGCTGTTTCTCGATGGCTTTAACTGGTTATTTGAAAAAGTCACTGGTCGCTATACCAACTTTCTTGAAAAAGTGGTGACCCTACGGTCGGTAACTTTTATTGTGTTGGCCCTGTTCTCCGTGGGTATTTTCTTTGTCGACAAAACCTTGCCAGCGGGGTTTATTCCCGGTGAAGACCAAGGCATGATTTATGCAATTATCCAAACGCCGCCCGGCTCAACACTCGAGACGACGAACAAGGTAGCACGTCATTTACAAACGCTGGCCAAGCAAGTCGAGGGGGTGGAGTCAGTCTCCTCACTGGCGGGTTATGAAGTGTTGACGGAAGGGCGCGGCTCAAACGCTGGTACTTGTATCATTAACCTCAAAGATTGGTCAGAGCGTAAACAGTCCGTGAAGCAGATCATTGCCGAACTGGAAGAAAAAACCAAAAACTTTGGCGCCGTGGTGGAATACTTTCAACCGCCGGCCGTGCCGGGGTATGGGGCAGCGTCTGGCTTATCACTGCGTCTGCTGGACAAAACCACCAGTGCCGATTACTACGTGTTCGACAAAATCAACAAGGAGTTCATGCAAAACCTCGGTAAGCGTAAAGAGCTGACCGGCCTGTTCACCTTTTATGCCGCCAACTATCCGCAATATGAGTTGGTGATTGATAACCAACTGGCCATGCAGAAAAAAGTTTCCATCTCTGATGCCATGGACAATCTGGATATCCTGATCGGCAGTACCTACGAGCAAGGCTTTATCCGCTTTAACAACTTCTTCAAAGTCTACACGCAGGCCGGGCCTGAGTTCCGCCGCTATCCGAGTGATGTTTTAAACTATTTTGTGAAAAACGAAGACGGTGAAATGGTGCCTTATTCTGCCTTCATGACCATGAAAAAACGTCAGGGTCCTAACGAAATTACGCGTTATAACCTGTATAACTCAGCCGCCATCCGCGCTGAGCCAGCCCCAGGCTACACCACGGCTGCAGCGATTAATGCGGTGAAAGAGGTGGCGCGTGCAACCCTGCCTAAAGGCTACGACATCGCATGGGAAGGCTTGTCCTATGACGAAGAAAAACGCGGCAATGAAGCCTTGATGATTTTCCTCGTCGTACTGGTGTTTGTGTACATGGTGCTGGCTGCGCAGTATGAGAGCTTCATCCTGCCATTTGCGGTGATTCTGTCGCTGCCCGCGGGTATCTTTGGTTCGCTGTTTCTACTCAAAATCATGGGGCTAGCGAACGACATTTACGCACAGGTCGGCCTGATTATGTTGATTGGTTTGTTGGGCAAAAACGCCGTGCTGATTGTCGAGTTTGCCGTACAGAAACATAGCCAGGGCATGTCTATCCGGGATGCGGCGATTGAGGGGGCCAAAACCAGGTTCCGTCCAATTTTGATGACCTCATTTGCCTTTATTGCTGGCTTGATCCCACTGGTGATTGCCACCGGCGCAGGCGCAGTCGGCAACCGCACCATCGGCACCTCTGCGATGGGGGGCATGCTGTTCGGCACCCTGTTCGGGGTGGTGGTGATCCCTGGTCTTTATTACATTTTTGGCACGCTGGCAGATGGCAAATCGCTGATCCGCAAGGAAGAGACCGAACCACTGACCGAGACCTACAAATACAACTCCCATCAGGATGATGATGATGAAGAATAAGCGTTTACAATGGTTGGTGGCAGGTGCAGTGGCTTTAATGCTGCAGTCCTGCGCCATTCCCTTAATCAATAGCAAGCAGGCAGACACCAGTTTGCCCACGCAATATCAGGAGACCGTCACCCCTGCCGGCAATAGCGCCAGCGTCAAGTGGCAGGACTTTTTTGATGATCCGAATCTGGTGTCTTTAATAGACACTGCCGTCAATAACAACAAAGAGATCCAGATCATGGCGCAGCGGATCAGTGTTGCGCAAAATGAAATCCAAGCGCGTAAAGGGGAGTACTTACCGTTTGTCGGCATCGGCGCCAGCGCTGATAAAGAAAAAGTGGGCAAATACACGCGTAATGGCGCCGTGGAAGAAAACTTAGATATCCGCGAAGGCCGCTCCAACCCGCGGTTTCTCGGCAACTACCAATTTGGTTTGGTGGCTTCTTGGGAGCTCGATGTATGGAAAAAACTGCGTAATGCGACCAAGGTAGCGGTGATGGAGTACATGGCCACCATTGAGGGTAAAAACTTTTTGGTGACCAATCTGGTAGCCGAGGTGGCACATGCTTATTACGAGCTGATCGCGCTCGACAACGAGCTGCAAACTTTGGATCAAAATATTCAGATTCAGCAAAACGCGCTCACTGTAGTCAAAGCGTTGCAGCAATATGCGCGCGCGAACTCCTTGGCGGTGAAACGGTTTGATGCCGAGGTGAAAAAAAACCAGAGCCGCCAATACGTGCTGAAACAAAGCATTGTAGAGACCGAAAACCGCATCAATTATTTGTTGGGTAGAACACCGCAGCCGATCAAGCGGGCATCGGCGGACTTTATGGCCATGCAAAACAAAGTGATGCAAACCGGCATGCCCTCTGAACTCCTGTCCAATCGTCCGGACATCCGTCAGGCCGAACTTGAGTTATCTGCCGCCAAGCTGAATATTGATGTGGCCAAAGCCAATTTCTATCCTTCGTTCTCTATTCGGGCCGGGTTGGGTTTTCAGGCATTTGATCCTAAATACTTGCTGAATATTCCAGCGTCGGTGATGGCTTCGTTTGGCGGTGAACTGGTGGCGCCTTTGATCAACCGAAATGCGATTGAAGCACAATACAAAAGCGCCAATGCCATGCAGATTCAAGCAGCGTATGACTACGAACAAAAGATCATCAACGCTTACATGGAAGTGGCTAATCAGGTGGCGAATATCGACAATCTGGATAAAAACTACCAGTTGAAAAACAAGCAGGTAGAAGCCTTAACCCAGTCGATTGATGTCGCGAACCAGTTGTTTAAAGCCGCCCGTGCTGACTACATGGAGGTGCTATTGACCCAACGCGATGCCTTAGATGCAAAAATGGAGTTAATTGAAACCAAACAGCAACAAATTGCCGCGGTGGTAGATTTATATCGTTCACTGGGCGGCGGTTGGCAATCGGCGGACAGCGCGACCGCCAAACCATAAGCTTATTTGCGCTAACCAACAAAAAGAAGCCCACGTGGGCTTCTTTTGTTTTTGCGGTGGCCAAATCAATGACCGGCATGGACCCGCCGTCGATGCGGCCTACATACTCGCACACTGCGCAACGAATATCGCATGGCCGCAATAACGCTTAATGCAACTGTGATAAATGCAGATCGCGCAATTTTGGCGCTTTAATGGCCGTCACCGCCACCACGGCAATGGTCATGCAGCCACCAAACACCACCGATGGCACCAAGCCCATCAGTCGCGCGGTGAGGCCAGATTCAAATGCGCCTAACTCATTCGACGAACCGATAAAAATACCGTTGATGGCAGAGACGCGTCCACGCATATTGTCCGGCGTGGCTAATTGCAAAATGGTTTGCCGCAAAACCACAGAGACCGCATCCATCATGCCGGAAATCGCTAGGATGACAATCGCCAGCCAATAAGTGTCGCATAAGCCAAAGGCAATCATGGTTAAGCCAAAGCCTGCGACCGCTAACAACAGCCAGCGGCCGCTGTGCTCATGGATCGGATGCTTTGCCAGCCACAGGCCCGACACGATTGCGCCAATCGCAGGGGAGGCACGTAACACACCCAATCCTTCAGGCCCCATTTGATACACATCATGCACAAAGGCGGGCAGCATGGCGACCGTCCCGCCAAACAGCACGGCGAACATATCCAGCAATTGTGCGCCAAGCACGACTTGGGTGCGCTGCACAAAACGCAAGCCCTCGCCGATGCTGGCAAAGACCTTCATCGGTTCGTGACTGCGGTGTTCTTTGACCCGCAGCATCATGGCAGCCAGCGCGGCGCACAGCGCTAACAATGCCGCCAAGCCGTAGGTGATCGATTTGTCGGCAAAGCCAATCAGCAGGCCGCCAATCGCCGGGCCGACAATCAGGCCGATCTGGAACATGGAGCTGCCGATGCCCGAGGCTTTAGCAATCGAGGCACGTGGAATGATCAAGGCGAACAAGGTGTTATAGCTTGGCGAAATCAAGGCACGGGCAAAACCTGTCAGCGCCACAATGCCATAAATCCACCACACGGTATGCGCTGACTGGTGTTGCGTGACCACCACCAACAAGGCTGCGTTCAAGGCCAGAAACAAAGCGGAGACCGCGGCAAAACCACGGCGAGAAAAGTAATGGTCCACCGCATGGCCGGCAAACAGTGCGCTGCCCATGTAAGGGATCACCTCGGCCAAACCGATCAAGCCGAGCGACCAGG
>Ga0208266_100050_pt1 | contig 74274 bp, 63 predicted proteins | sample LakWasMet67_HOW9_2_FD_183897 | JGI IMG/M metagenome (GOLD analysis project Ga0208266, IMG submission 183897) | Freshwater sediment methanotrophic microbial communities from Lake Washington under simulated oxygen tension - Sediment Metagenome... | ecosystem: Environmental > Aquatic > Freshwater >...
TAATGGATTGGCTGACCGCGTCGATACGCGCGCCCAACATTTTGACCTTGGCCGGATACTCGCGCTGCGTTTCTTCAAGAAAAACCTTAAACTCATAGCCCGGCTTCAACCACTTTAGCCAGCTGGAAGGCACCAACACAGTGACCTCAAGCTGGCTGTCATCCAGAATATCCAGAATCGGATCGCCGGCTTTAACGTATTGATAACGCTGCACCAGACGCTCGGCCACACGCCCCGAAAAAGGCGCGGTAATCGTACATTTTTGCAGCACCGCTCCCATCAATGCAATATCAGCTTTGGCCTTGGCGACCTCGGCAGCCGCCATTTCAAGCTCCAGCGGACTCATCGAATTGAGCTTGGTCAAACGGGAATTAACCTCATAGGTCTTTTCGGCGGCTTGCACCACGGCCTGGGCCTTTTTCAATTGCGCCTGCTGTTCCGCGCAATTGAACGCAACCAGCAAGTCCCCTTGGTTGAATCGCTCCCCTTCCTGAACATTGAGCTGAACGATTTTTGCCGCCATTTCACTGGACAGGATCGAAGCATGCCGGGCATTGAGTTGAGCGCGAATTTCAGCCGACTCAGCGGCATAGGCGGTAGCAAAGACGGAGCAAGTTAATAAGAGTAAAAAAATACGCATAGTAGGTTTTGGTGATTTACTAGGAATTAGGGCTGGAAAATTATAGGGATGTTTAGCACGACTACGCAGCTTGATCTGCCGTCTTTAGATTAATAGACCAATTGATGTTGAATGGTGGAACGGAGCAACAGGCCCCGTTTCGCATAAAAGCCGGAAATGATTACAACACTGTCAAATAATCGCTGCTTTCGGTATGAACCAGATCGCCGCTACGTTGCAAAACAAAATAGCCGCGCCTTAACGCGTCTTCCTTGGCGTCATCGTTGATATGGAACGTAGCGATGGCGCCGTATTGCTTAAAGGCCCGGTAAATCGGAAACAGCAGCTTAAAGTGCTTCATTTTCCGGTCTAACTTATCCAAGTCATTTTTATGCGCCTTGTATTTTACTTCGACAACCGCAATCGCATCGCCATTGGTCATAACCAGGTCATATTCCTCTTGAATTTGGCCGCGATGTTTCTCCATGTTTTTTACCACATCGTCAAAATAAATCTTTCCCAAATGATTGTCTTTGATCAGACTTTGGAAAAAAAATTCCTCGGCCACATCGCCCTGGTTTTGACTGATATTGCCCAACGTAATGCCAATACGCTCCAGCTTTTCATCGGTGCGCTTCATTTGCTCATCGGTGGCTTTTTGAGCAACAGCAAGCTCCTTTTGAGTAACGGCAAGACTTGCAACCAATTCTTTTAGCTCATCATCAGTCATCTTTATCTCCGAAAATTGCGCTGATTGTTTAGCATATTAACACAGACTGCGAACGGTCATGATTTGCGCCTTTTTGAATCACAATTCTCAGTTATGACTAAAAACTCATGCTTAACCATGAATGCAAGAGCCGGAGCGGCAACACACAAAACAGTTGCCGGAAGCTCACTACTTTCACTTTATTCGATCAACGCTTCCAACTCGTCCCATCGTTTGTAAACCTGCTCCAGTTTTGCATCGATCCGCTTCAGTTCATCCAGGGTCTTGGCAACGACGGCTTGATCTTTTTTATAGAACTCGGGCGCACTGATTTGCCGGTTTAATTCCGTTTGCGTAGCTTCAAGCTCACCGATCAGTTCCGGTAGCTTATCCAGCTCTTGCTGCTCTTTAAAACTTAATTTTTTTTTCGTTACGGCGCGCGCGGGAGACTGAGCCGCCGGTTTTCCCTGCTTGGCTATCTTGACAGGTTCAGCCTGTTTCGCCTGCTTAACATGGCTCATCCAATCGGTATAGCCGCCGACAAACTCATCGACTTCGCCTGAGCCGTCAAGCACGAACACGCTGGTCACTACGTTGTCCAAAAAAGCCCGGTCATGACTCACCAGCAGCAGGGTGCCGTCAAAATCGACCAGTTTTTCTTCCAGCAACTCCAGGGTTTCCAGATCCAGGTCATTGGTCGGCTCATCCATGACGATCAGGTTGGAAGGCTTGGTAAATAATCTCGCCAGCAACAAGCGGTTTTTCTCGCCGCCCGATAAACTTTTTACCGGAGAACGCGCCCTGGCCGGAGCAAACAGGAAGTCTCCCAGATACGACATCACATGCCGCTGGTTACCGGCGATTTCGACAAAATCATTACCATCGGCGACGGTATCGGCAACGGTCATGTTCGGATCGAGTTGATCGCGCAACTGATCGAAATAGGCGATTTCAAGCCGGGTGCCCTGCTCTACTGTGCCGCTATTAGGCTCCAACTGCTTTAACAGCAATTTTAACAAGGTCGATTTACCGGCTCCGTTTGCGCCGATCAATCCGATCTTGTCGCCGCGTTGAATCAGCGTGGAAAAATGCTTAACAATCGGTCTGTCTTCATAGGCAAAGCTAATATCGTTAACTTCGATTACTTTTTTACCGGAAGCATCGCCTCTATCCAGGGATATTTTGCTGGTGCCTTGAGTGTTGCGGCGTTGGGAGCGTTCGTTGCGCAACTTCTCCAGCGCCCTGACCCGGCCTTCATTACGGGTACGACGGGCTTTTACGCCCTGCCTGATCCAGACTTCCTCATCGGCCAGCTTCTTGTCGAACTCGGCATTTTGATTGGCTTCGTCCTCAAGGGCTGCGGCTTTGCGGGTCAAATAATCGTCGTAATTACCCTGCCAGGACACCAAATTGCCGCGATCCAGATCGATAATCCGGGTCGCCAGTTTTTGCAGAAACGACCGGTCATGAGTCACAAATAATACCGCACCCTGAAAGTTCAGCAACTGTTCTTCCAGCCAGGTAATGCTTTCAAAATCCAGATGGTTGGTCGGCTCATCGAGCAATAACACTTCAGGCTCTATGACTAAAGCCCTGGCCAAGGCCACGCGCCGTTTCCAGCCGCCGGACAAGCCGTTTATCTTTAAATCGCCGGGCAAATCCAGCTTGCTTAAGGTGGTCTCGACCCGTTGCTGGAAATGCCAGCCGTTATGCGCTTCCAGTTTGTGCTGCAAATCGCCCAATTCATTTAAAGCCTTGTCGTCATCGTAATCCATGGTTAAAGACAGCGCGTGATAACGGGTAATCCACTCGCCCAGCTCGCCCAAGCCGCCGGCAACCGCATCGTAGATAGTCGCGTCATCAGGCAAATCGGGCGTTTGCTCCAGCCATGCCAGTTTTAATTCCGGCTGCCGCCAGATGTCGCCGTGATCGGGCTGAATATTCCCGGCAATGATCTTCATCAAGGTTGATTTACCCTCGCCGTTACGGCCTAACAAGCCTACTCGTTCTCCGGCATCCAGCTGAAAGTCGGCATTTTTCAATAAAGCGTGAGTTCCAAAAGCGATGGAAACGTTGGTCAATCTTAATAAGGGCATTTTAAAGTTCTTTATGTTGTAAATAGCGTCGTAATAAATCCAGTGCCAGTAACGCTGCCTGATTTTGCTTGCGTTTAATAGGGCCTGCCACTGAATGGGTGGTTTGATGAAATCCATCTCCAGTCAGCAGCGTATTATATAGAATAATGGCCTGGTCTTTATCGTGAAATGCTTTATCGTCCCCGGCGTAAAGTTGAACCAGCACAAAATCGGCGCTAGCGGTCTTTTGTATTTCGCCGGCGATAATCTGTGCAGCTGCGCTCAAGTCATTGCCGTCAATCGTAACCGCGAGCTTTTGCGCCAGCCTTTCCAGGGCTTGCTCATAGCGCGTTTCCAGCAACCATTGCGAGCCTATGCACTTGGCCGCCAGCAAGCCTTGGCTGGCTGTTTCCACGACAGCCAAGGTGTGCCCGCCGACGGACATCAGCTGATCGACCACAAACACCAGATCGCCGCCAGCCCGCCCGAAACCGTCAATGGCGAAAACAGGATCGCCCAGCACTTTCGCAACTTTAGACACCAACGCAGTCATCGCAGCTTCAGGATAATCATGCGGAAACAGCAATTTGGTCTGTACATCATCCGGGCCGGCACGAAATCCCAGCTGCACTTGGAGCGGAATTTCAATCGCACCGATGCGCTCCTGAATGGCCGACTCGCCTATGCCTAGCGTTTTGATGGTGATCAACTTTCCGGGCCGCAATAAAAACCGGCTTGCCAGCGTTGGCTGAATGGATTCCGAAAATAAATGCCGCATTTCCGTTGGCACGCCGGGTACAAAGGCAAACCAGCAGCGCCCGGCTTGCAGGGAAAAACCCGGCGCGGTGCCCCAGGCATTGTCAATACGCTCGGCGCCCTTCGGAAACATCGCCTGCTTACGGTTTGACTCGGGCATGGGCCGGTTTCTGAGCGTAAAAAACCGTTTGATCTGCTCAAAGGCAACGGCATCGAATTCCAGCGGCAGGTCGAACGCTTTGGCGACCGCCCCGGCGGTCAAATCGTCGCTGGTAGGCCCCAGTCCGCCTGTGCAAATGCAGCAATCTGCGCGCACTGAAATTTCCCGCAACAAGCTTACCAAATCATCAAGCTTGTCGCCCACCGCGGTATGCCGGGTTACGCTAAAGCCCATGGCGACAACGTGCTCCGACAGCCAAGCCGCATTGGTATCGACGGTTTGACCGGTAACGACCTCTTCGCCTTGGGAGAATATTTCTAGTGTTGGGTTCATGTTGGAAAACTCTTCGGTTAAGTAATCGATCTAACTGTTGATTTAGTTGGCCAGCACGCTATGCCAAAACGGCAACGCAATCAAACTGATCGCAGTGGTCACCGTTACCGCCATCGCGTACAGCGAACTATCCAGCCGATAGCGGTCGCAAAAAACAATGCCCAACAGCATGCTCGGCATGGACAGGTCGAGCACCGCCGCCGACCGGTATTCGCCGACGATAGGTAAATACCCGACTAAAAATATCGCAAACAACGGCATCAGCGCCATCTTAATGGCTATCACAGGAATGACATACGGGATATTACGGACGGTTAGCGCTTTCCAACTCAAGGCTAACCCTAAAGAAAACAGCATCAACGGTACGACTCCGGCGGATAATTTTTGCAGTACGCCGGAAAGCCAAACCGGGGCGCCGAAGCCATTAATATTCAGGATAACCGCAACAGCCGCCGCCCAGAATGGCGGTGCGTTAAAAAACAGCCATACCGATTTCGGCTTTTCTGCTGTTTCTTCGCCGTAGTGCCGCGCGACCATGACCCCTGCGGTAAACAATAACGGCGTGGTTGCAAATAGATCCATTTGTATGACCACCGACCTGGCCCAACTGCCGAAGGTTTGTTCCAAGACCGGCAAGCCCAGATAGGTCACATTGGGAAAGGCCGCCGCCAATATCATCGCGCCCATGCGCCGATGTTCGAACTTGAACAGCGTACCAACGCCCCAAAGGCAAATCATCGCAAAAACAATACTGCCCACGCCTAGCAAGGTGTAGTGGAATGAATGCAAGCCTATATCTGCCGACCATAGCACATCCACAACCATGGCCGGCAGCAGCAAATAATAAACCACCGTGGTCAACACCAGACGGGTTTGCTCGGCTGCCAACCCCGCCGGCCGTGCAAAACGCCATACCGCGCCGCACGCCATTATCAAGGTCATTTGTATCAATGTTAAGCTCATAATTTAAGGTCTATTGTGGCAATAGTGAATTTTAACATTCACCGTTAAAACAAGTTCCGGTAATATATATCGACTTATTATTTGGGAGCGTCTGCATGCGCCTGTTTTCAAAGTATGGCCGACTCGGTGTTTTTTTATTGATCGCCAGCCCTTTTGCGATGGGGGAAACCGATGTTGTCTCGCCTAAAGAAGCCGCAGCGATGCATGCCAAACGCCAGGCAATCATTATCGATGTGCGTGAAAATGACGACTGGAATGAACACCGCATTCACGGCGCCATTCATATTCCGCTAAGCCAATTAAATGATCGGCTACACGAACTTGAACCTTATAAAAACCGCCCGATCATCACCCAATGCCAAGCCGGCCTACGTTCCGCACAAGCCCAACTGATCTTAAAGTCCGCGGGTTTTTCCAAGACTTACTTAATGAACGGCGGAATCCAGGCTTGGCATGAACAAGGCTTAGTGACTGAATAAGCCTTTTACCCTTTTTACCCCTTTTATCTTACTTAACCATGTCTCAATCATTTATCTCGACCAAATCTATCCCCGTTCGTGAACGCCTGATCATGGCGCTGGATGTGCCCAGCATTGCCGAGGCGCAGGCCTTGGTGGAAGAACTCGGCGATTCGGTCATCTTTTACAAAGTCGGCATGGAACTGTTTATGTCCGGCGATTATTTCGGTTTTATTGAATGGTTAAAACAGCGTGATAAGAAAATCTTTGTCGACCTGAAGTTTTTCGATGTGCCCGCCACCGTAGGCCGGGCCATTAAAGCCTTGAGCGGCAAGGGCGTCGATCTTGCCACCATTCACGGCAACGATGCGATTATGGAAGCCGCCGCCAAGGAAAAAGGCGAGCTTAAAGTATTGGCCGTGACGGCGTTAACCAGCCTGGATCGAGGCGACCTTGATGATTTAGGCTTTGCCTGCGATGTCCGCGAATTGGTGTTATCCCGCGCCAAGCGCGCTTTGCAAATCGGCTGCGACGGCATTGTCTCATCCGGGCTTGAAGTCGCGATGCTGAGAGAAGAGCTGGATCATAAGCTGCTGGTCATCACGCCGGGCATCCGGCCTGTCGATAACCGCGAAGAGGACGATCAAAAACGGGTGGTCAGCGTGGAAATGGCTTTCCGGAATGGCGCTGATTATATCGTCGTCGGCAGACCTATACGCGATGCTGAAAATCGCAAAGCGATGGCTGAGAAGATTCAAGGGCAAATTCTTTCGCAGTTTCAATAAATTCGAATCAAAAAAGGGCGACCGTCGGTTCGCCCGCCCCTCTTTTATAATAATGCCTTGCGACTATGGAATTTGATCTAGCCTTTACCACCTCATATCTGGTCGCTTTTACGATGGGATTATTCAGCAGCATGCACTGTATCGGCATGTGCGGTTCCATTATCGGGACCTTGACCTTAAGCCTCAGCCCGGAGATACGGAACAAAAAAAACCGGCTGTTCCCCTTTGTACTTAATTACAACATCGGCCGCATTACCAGTTACACAATAGCCGGTGCATTGGCGGGCGTTATTGAAGCATTGATCACCCTGCCGATGGGCGAAATCAGCGGTCATAGACTGTTGCAATTGCTTTCCGCCGCCATCATGACCGGCGCGGGGCTTTATATAGCCGGATGGTTTCCCCGCTTTGCCTATATTGAAAAAATCGGCCTGCGTTTATGGAAAAAAATCGAGCCTTTCGGCCGTAAACTGATCCCGGTAAAAAATCGCAGCCACGCTTTTCTGTTCGGCATGGTCTGGGGATGGCTGCCGTGCGGTTTGGTCTATTCGGCCTTGGCGCTCGCCGCAACCGCAGGCGACATCAGCCAAAGCGCACTGACCATGTTGTTTTTCGGATTGGGAACTTTACCGGCGGTCATGGGAGTCGGTATAATGACCGGCATATTAACAAGGTTATCCAGAATGCAACGTTTCAAGCAGGCTATCGGCCTGTTCATGATTGCACTGGCTCTGCTGGCCGCCCTGCCCTGGCTTAATCCCATGGCGATCACATCACATTCGGCACTACATTAAGAGGATTCTATGGATCATTTTAACGCGATCATCGGTCAATCTCCTGCATTGGATTCCTTAATCCGTAACGCCAAAATCGTTGCCGCTACCGATGTTACCGTATTGCTCAAGGGTGAAACAGGCACCGGCAAAGAAGTGCTTGCTACAGCCATTCAACAAGCCGGCGCTCGCGCCAATAAGGCCTTTATTACCCTAAATTGCGCTGCATTACCTGAAAGCCTGATCGAATCGGAGTTGTTCGGCCATAAAAAAGGCTCGTTTACTGGAGCGACAACCGATAAGCAAGGCCTTTTCCAGGCTGCTGATGGCGGCACCCTGTTTCTCGATGAGATCAATTCCCTGCCGCTGTCGATTCAGGCAAAATTATTGCGCTTTCTTGAATCCGGCGAATGTCTTGCCGTCGGCGAAATCAAGCCTTACAAAGTCGATGTCCGCGTTATTTCTGCAACCAACACTGATTTAAACAAGCAGATTGAAGCCGGCCAATTCAGGTCGGATTTGTATTTCCGTTTGAATGTCGTGCCGTTAGAACTACCGCCGTTGGCGCAACGCACTGAAGATATTGAATCGCTGCTCAAGCACTTTCTGGCCTTATTTGAAAAGACCCATGCATTGACTGCGCCCAAATTCAGCAAGCCCGCTTTAAAAGCACTGAAAGCCTACCCATGGCCGGGCAATATTCGCGAATTACGTAACTTATGCGAAAGACTGAGCATCTTATTGGCCGGTCGAACTATCGAGCCGGAAAATCTGCCGTCTGAATTCACAACCAAGTACATCAGCAACGCGTCTGCGACAACCGATTTCACCCTGCCTGAAAACGGCCTGCAACTGGATACGCTAGAGGCCGATTTAATCTATCAAGCCCTGAACCGCACCAAAGGCAACCGCAGCAAGTCTGCAAAACTACTGGGCATTTCCCGCGACACCTTGCTTTATCGCATGCAAAAACACGGCTTTGCCAGCTAACATTGTTTAGTGTCTTCTTACCCACTGAGCGGTAACATTGTCGCTTTTTCCGTGAGCGCGAAATATCGCTAATTGCGCCAATTTGGCTAGCTCATCCTTGCCGCCGGCAGGCTGGGCCAACTGCAAAAGCTCCGCTTGTTTTACATATTCCCAGAAACCGTCGCTGCACAGCATAAAAGTCTCGCCTTTTTTCATGGCGGGATACACATTAGTCTCCACCTCATCCGCTTTCAAGATATTGATGCTGCGCGTTAATTTATTTTGCTCCGGATGACGCGCCATCTCCTGCTCGGTAATCTTGCCTTCATTCACTAATTGCTGCGGGATGGAATGATCCTTGGTTCGCCACAAAATCCGTTGCGGATCCATCCTGTATATCCGCGAATCACCGCAATGTCCTGTCATTACCCGCTGCTCATCCAGGTAAAGAATCGCGCAGGTGGTATGCGCATCGTCACCGGATTTATCGAAAGCAAACAGCCTTTTCATTTCACTGACGGCCGCAGTAATCCAGCTCGAAAAGGTATCGACTGGATTCCGCTCCATTTGTTTACTGTAAGTATCGGTAAACCTGAGCAAGCCCTGACAGAAAAAACGGGACGCCTTTTCTCCGGCATGATGACCGCCCAAGCCATCGGCAACGACAAACAGCGCATAAGTATCAGTGATAATGTGCGCCATGAAGTCCTGATTAATCTCTCGATCGCCGATCAAGGTTAACTGATAAATCTCCAGCGCCACTTATTTGCCTTGAGTTAAGCGCAATTCAATCTTGCATTGCGCATGATCTGTTTCAAATCCTTAACCGTCTGCGCCAAGCCTGAAAACACTGCCTGGGCGATAATCGAATGACCGATATTAAGCTCCACTATCTCCGGTATCGCGCATATTGCTTCAACATTATAAAAATTCAAACCGTGCCCGGCATTAACTTGCAGTCCCGCACTATGCGCATAAACGGCAGCCCTCCTGATACGCGCCAGCTCTTCGGCCTGCTGCAAGCGATTGCCCGCTTCGGCATAACACCCGGTGTGTAATTCAACAACCGGCGCACCGGCTTTTACCGCCGCATCGATCTGCATTTCATCGGGATCGATAAACAGCGACACTTCAGCGCCTGCGCCGGCCAATTTATCGCAAGCCCATTGCAAGCGATGCAGGTTACCGGCGACATCAAGCCCGCCCTCGGTGGTCAATTCTTCGCGCTTTTCCGGCACCAGGCAGCAGGCGTAAGGCTGCACTTTCACCGCAATGGCGACCATCTCATCGGTCACCGCCATTTCCATATTCAGCCGGGTGTGCAGCATCTCTTTTAATAAATAGATGTCCCGGTCCTGGATATGCCGACGGTCCTCCCGCAAATGCGCGGTAATGCCGTCAGCACCGGCCTGCTCTGCAACCAATGCGGCCTGAACCGGTTCAGGATAAAGCGTGCCTCTGGCCTGCCTCAAGGTAGCGACGTGATCGATATTCACGCCTAATAGGATATGTGTATTACTCATTAATTACTCTCTGTCCACGAAAAGCACGAAAAAATATAACTCAAGCTTGTTTGGCCATTGCCTCCAGAGTAGCTCTACGTCTGTGGTAAAAAGCGCCTTAAATGGATTCATACCTGCACTTTCTCTCCATTCATTTTTTTCGTGCTTTTCGTGGAAACAATTGATTTTTTTTTAAATTCGTCAGTCTAATCCGCGCTCTATTTCTTGCCGCTGAGCAATCGCGAAGACTTTACCAATAACCGTCCGACTCTTAAGCTGCCTGCCCTGCAAATAAACATCAATAACCGTCCGCATCAGGATTTTTGCTTCGAGCAACACCTGCGGATCGGTCAATTCCCCGGCGTTGAGCGCCTGCAAAGTCTTGCCTGAAAACGGCCCATGCAAAACTTCAACCGGACCTTGTCCGACATTAAAGTCGTATTTTTTTAAGGCTTCAATCGGTTTTTCATTATCGTCATAATCGAACTGTAACCCGTAACCCGCATGCTCCATCAGGCTGAGTTCAAATAACCGCAATGCCGCTTCCCTGCAGGAATCCTCCGCCAGAAGCGATAAACACTCGGCGTACGCGTCAAACACTTCGGGATGGGGATCGTATTTGTGTAAAAAACAACCGACTAATTCGTTAATATAAAAACCGCAATACAACGCAAGTCCCTTTATCCGGCTAATCGGCTGAATCATGCGGAGTTCGACATCGGTCAGGGTTTTTAGCTCCGCCTTGCCAACATAGGAAATGGTTAACGGGATAAAGGGTTGCAGCATCCCGGCTGTTTTGGATTTGGCTTTTCTTACGCCTTTGGCCAACAAGGAAATTCGACCGAAATCCCGTGTTAGCGCATCGATAATCAAGCTGGTTTCCCGGTATTTGCGCTGTTGCAGAATAAAGGCAGGTTGCAAATAAACTGCGGATTCAGTCATTAAAGCCCAGGCTTTGCAAGACTCGTTCGCTATCCGACCAGCCTTTTTTCACTTTAACCCAAAGCTGCAAATAAACTTTATGCCCGATCAGTTTTTCTATGTCCAGCCGGGCATCGGTACCGACTTTTTTCAGCATCTCGCCGTCCTTGCCGATCACAATGTTCTTTTGGGTCAAGCGCTCCACCCAAATAATCGCATATATTTTGGTGATATAAGACTTTTCTTCGTAGCGTTCAATTTCCACAGTCAGCTCATAAGGCAGTTCGTCGCCTAAGCGCCGGGTCAGTTTTTCCCTGACGATTTCAGCCGCCAAAAACCGCTCGGATCGGTCGGTCACCTGATCCTCGGGATAGATCAAATCCCGTTCCGGCAGCAATTCCATAATCAAACTTTCCAGTTGATCGAGGTTGGTTCTTTTTAACGCGGAAATAGGCACCAAATGCTTGAACGGGAATCGATGCTGAGCTTCGTTAAAGAACGTTAAAATCGCTTCCTTGTCCGCTACCTTATCAACCTTGTTGACGGCAAGAATAACCGGCAGACCGGCTTGCTCCAGCTTCTTGAAGATTTCCTCATCGTATTCATGCCAGGACAAGCCGTCGATCAGCCAGACGATCACGTCAACGCCCAGCAAGGTCGTATCGGCGGTCCGGTTCAAATAACGGTTCAAGGCCCGCTTCTCACTGTTATGCATGCCCGGCGTGTCCATATAAATGGCCTGCCCCGCCTCGGTGGTGTTAATGCCGAGAATACGATGCCGGGTTGTTTGCGGCTTACGCGAAGTAATGCTGATTTTCTGCTTCAGCAAATGATTCATCAATGTTGATTTGCCGACATTGGGCCGCCCAATCAGGGCGACGAAACCACAATTCATTTAGTGTCCTTATTTAATAATTCGAGCATAAGCTCTGCCGCCGACTGCTCGGCTTTTTTTCTGGAATTTCCCATGCCTATGCAGGATGCCGCCGTTAACGGCGTCGTGCATTTCACTTTGAAGGTTTGTTCATGCGCGAGCCCGGACATGGTCATTAGAGTGTAGTCGGGCAGCTCCATTTTTTTGGACTGCATTAACTCCTGCAATTGAGTCTTAGGGTCTTTCTGCCAATTATCCAGCGACAAACTTTTCAGCTTTTCCGCAAACAACTGCAAGATCCATTGCTGACAGGCATCCATGCCCTGATCGTTGTATAACGCGCCGATAATGGCTTCCACCGCATCGGATAGGATGGAGTCGCGGCGAAAGCCGCCGCTTTTCAACTCCCCCGAACCCAGCAGCAAATAATCGCCCAATTGATGCTTTCTGGCCAGGTCCGCCAGCGAACTCTGATTAACCAGACTTGCCCTTAGCCGGCTTAGAACGCCTTCGCTGGCGCCGGGAAATAACGCGTATAACTTCTGGGCTATAACAAAACCCAAAATTGAGTCCCCCAAAAACTCCAACCTTTCATTATTGTTCGAACTTGCGCTTCGATGCGTTAAAGCCGTGGTAAAAAGCTGAGGATTGTTAAACGTCAAAGCCAATTTTTTACACAACTCTTCAGGCTTTTTTATCACTCTTGACCGACCTCGATAGTGTCATGAAACTCTGCTAATGCACTCAGGTTTCCGAACAATTTCACGACAGTCTCATACTCGATGTCCACTTTCACATAATTGCCGTGTTTGATAACGGTAATGTCATCTTGCTTGACATCGTAGACATAATTAATATTAAAGCGCTTGCTTAAGCTGTCCCTGATTTCAAACTCGCCTTTTGTGGCGAGATCGGGGGTTGCTTTTAACGCTTCCAACGCACTCTTCACCTTGCCGTGATCCAGATAAATCGGAACTATCTTAAGTGTCAACAACACAAAAACCCCGATGAATCCCAGAACAAAAACAAGCGAAATCAAGGTTAAACCTTGCTGACCTTTAGGCGATAAATTCATTTTTTTCTCCAGATGATTTATTAAAAGCAATAAGTATAGTCAGTTTATTTCAACACGGTGCCAATGCGCTCAAAGCCCACGCCTTCATACTGCCAGTCCCAATTCATCCAGATAAAAAAAGCTTTACCGACCAGGTTTTCTTCAGGCACCGTACCCCAGTAACGGCTATCGTTACTGTTATCCCGGTTATCGCCCATCACAAAATAGCTCCCTTTCGGCACCACATAAACACCTTCGGCGGAAGCTGCGTCATTTCTGATCAGAATGCTGTGCTCAACGCCGGTCAAATCTTCCGACAGAAGCTCATTCCCGGTCATATCCTCGCCTTGACCTACGCCCTGATAGCGGCCTAACGAGACCTGATTGACGGGAACACCATTAATATGCAGTTTTTTATCGTAATAAGCGACACGGTCGCCCGGCAAGCCGATCACCCGCTTGATATAATCGACCGTCGGGTCTTTAGGATAACGAAAAACGACAATATCCCCGCGCTTGGGCTCATTCATCTCAATGACTTTTTTATTGATAACCGGCAACCGTATTCCGTAGGTAAACTTGTTAACCAGGATAAAATCGCCTATCAGCAAGGTCGGCATCATCGATGCAGAAGGTATGCGAAAAGGCTCGGCGATGAATGAGCGCAGCAACAGCACAACCAACACCACCGGAAAAAAAGAACGCGCATACTCGACCAGCATGGGTTCGTTTTCTTCATCGAAAACCTCCCCTCTGGATTTGAGCGCCAGCAAATAGCCGCCCCAAATTACGCCGGTAACCAGCGTGCCGACGGCAAGAAAAAAGGAAAAATCGTAATCCATATAGAGAGGTTCAAGGTTCAAGGTTCAAGGTTCAAGGTTCAAGGTTCAAGGTCAAAACTTCAAGGCCAATGAATACCGTGCCTTGTACCTTTCTCCTTTTACCTCAATTTATTCTTTATTCAGCTGCAAAACGGCCAGGAATGCTTCTTGAGGAATCTCAATATTGCCGACCTGCTTCATGCGTTTTTTACCGGCTTTTTGTTTTTCCAACAATTTTTTCTTACGGCTAATATCGCCGCCGTAACATTTGGCAATCACGTTTTTGCGCATCGCTTTAACGGTGGAGCGGGCAATCACTTTGGAGCCGATCGCCGCCTGTATCGCAACCTCGTACATTTGCCGGGGAATCAGGTCTTTCATCTTTTCAACCAGATCCCGGCCCCGATTTTGGCTTAGCTCGCGATGCACGATGATCGACAAGGCATCGACCTTTTCGGCATTAATCAATACATCCAGCTTGACCAGTTCGGCCGGCTGAAAGCGCAGGAACTCATAGTCGAACGAAGCGAAGCCGCGGCTCACCGACTTTAAGCGATCGAAAAAATCCAGCACCACTTCGCTGAGCGGCATTTCATAATGCAACGATACCTGCCTGCCGACGTACTGCATGTCTTTCTGCACGCCGCGCTTCTCTATACACAGCGTAATGACGCCGCCCAAATAGGTTTCAGGAACCAGTATATTAGCCCGGATAATGGGCTCCCTGATTTCTTTGATGGTTCCCATGTCCGGAAGTTTAGCCGGGTTATCGATCATCAGCACCTGATCGTTCTGGGTAATGACCTCATAGATAACGGTAGGAGCCGTGGTAATCAGATCGACATCGTATTCCCTTTCCAAGCGTTCCTGCACAATCTCCATATGCAACATGCCCAGGAAACCGCAACGGAAACCGAAACCCAAGGCCTGCGAGGTTTCCGGCTCAAAATGCAAGGAAGCGTCGTTGAGATTTAATTTTTTCAGCGCCTCGCGCAAATCCTCATAATGATCCGAACTGACCGGATACAAGCCGGCAAAAACGCGCGGCTGCACCTTTTGAAAACCGGTGAGCTGTTCGCTTGCCGGGTTATCGGTCCAGGTAATGGTATCGCCGACCGGCGCGCCGAAAATATCTTTAATGCCGGCCACGACATAGCCGACTTCGCCGGTATTCAAGATGTCTTTTTCCAACCGTTTGGGGGTAAAAACGCCGACTTTTTCGGCGATGAACGACTTGCCGGTGGACATGATGGTGATCTTCTGCTTTCTGCGGATACTGCCGTGCATAATCCTGACCAGCGACACCACGCCCAGGTAACTGTCGAACCAGGAATCGATAATCAACGCCTGTAACGGACCTGCCGTATTGCCTTGCGGCGGCGGGACTTTCAGCACCAGCTGCTCCAGCACATCCTCAACACCCAGCCCTGTTTTAGCGCTGATCATCAGCGCCTCATCGGCCGGAATGCCGATCACCTCTTCGATCTCATTCTGCACCCGCTCGGGCTCGGCAGACGGCAAATCGATTTTGTTCAGCACCGGCACCACTTCCAGCCCTTGCTCTATCGCCGTATAGCAGTTGGCAACGCTTTGCGCCTCAACGCCCTGAGCCGCATCGACGACCAACAGCGCGCCTTCGCAAGCCGCTAAAGACCTGGAAACCTCATAAGAAAAATCCACATGGCCGGGGGTATCGATGAAATTAAGCTGATAGATCTCGCCGTCTTTCGCCTTAAAATCCAGCGTAACGCTCTGCGCCTTAATAGTGATGCCGCGCTCTTTCTCAATATCCATCGAATCGAGCACTTGCGCGGACATTTCCCTGGCGCTTAAGCCGCCGCATATTTGAATAAAACGATCTGCGAGCGTCGATTTACCATGATCGATATGCGCGATAATGGAAAAATTTCTTATATGTTTTAAATCCACTTAGTTTTCAACTTATTATGATAGTGTTAATGCATTGTGCCGGACATTGCACAGCGGTGTCAGTCGCGTATTGTAACAGATTTAGGCCTGCTCAAAGCCTAGTTTCACAGGGGATTTTTGCTGCCTGCTTGCCGTTTATACCCCGCACACATCAAAATTCGGCGCCTTCGCTCCCGCCTTTGCGTCTGCAATGTCGTCCATGTCGGTTATTCAGGGGGTACGACCTCAAGGATGGGGATAAGCGGTTGCCGAGGGGAATTTGATGTGTCAACACTTTTCCTGACGCAAAGCTAAGCAGCTTTCAGCAGCAATAACGCTGATGATGCAGCTACTTCAAATATTTACGGTGCAGCTGAATCGGTGTCCACAGTCGCGCCCAGCCAGCTGTATATCCGCTTAACCAGCATGCCTTCATCATGCAAGTGAGCATGGCCTTCATCATTGATTTTAACCTGCCGGTAACCTTCATTATCCTTGGCCGCCAAACGTCGTTCCCTGACGCTTTCCATGACATCCGGCAAGTCTGCTTCACTATAAATATCCAGCATCGGTATCTTGATCTTGTTGATAAACGCCAGCGTTTGGGCTACTTTATTTTCGCTTTTCGGCACCGGCAAACTAATGGTCACCAATGCCTTAATATCCGCCGCTTGCTCACTCAGGGCATAAACACTCATCAATCCCCCCAAGCCATAACCGACCACAACAACATTTCCTGCGCCATTACCCTTTACATAATCAATGCCCGCCTGAATCCGCGCCGCCGCCTCAGGAAACAACGCATAATAGTCTTCCCTCGCAGCACCGGCTTCCCTGAGCGGCATTTGCAACGAAAGTGTCGCCCAATTATGTTCGGGCAAAAAGCTCCTCAAGTCGTAAATCAGTTGCTTCTGATCGGGATGCCCATTCATGTCATGGACAATAACAACAACGCCATTACCGAATACTTGTTCTATTTCCGTATAAAGGCCAAGAAACCTTTTGCCTCCAGCCTCCAGCCAGACCGCCTTGCCCGTCGTCAGGGTTCTATTAATGGCGGCGGCAAACTCGGCTTCCCGCTTTTCATCGCCGGCCAAGCACACGCCATCGAGCAATCGTATTAGGCAAAGGGCAAAAACGATAAGCCTGCTCCTCATTGCCGTCCGTAAAAATCGCTGTATCGATATAAATCATGCACATGCCGTAACAACACCATGATCACCGAAGCGACAGGCAATGCCAGCAGGATGCCCAAAAAGCCGAATAACTGGCCGCCGGCCAGCACCGCAAACATCACCGCAACCGGATGCAAGCCGATTTTATCGCCTACCAGCATCGGCGTTAACACCATACCTTCCAAAGACTGCCCGATGATAAAAACGATGGCGACCGGCACCAGCTGCATTAACTCATGGAATTGTACCAGCGCCGCTATGCAGGCCGTGACAATACCGACTATTGACCCCAGATAAGGCACAAAACTGACCAACCCGGCCAGCATGCCTATCAACAAAGCCAAATCGAGGCCGGTCATCCACAACCCGATACTGTAAATACAACCCAAGGCCAACATCACATAGAATTGCCCACGGACAAAAGCCGCCAATACCGTATCCACTTCGCCGGCAAGTTTGGTCGCGGTCGGCGCTACGCGACGGGGCAACAAGTCGTGGACGTTGGCAATCAGGCTATCCCAATCGCGCAATAAGTAGAAAGTGACCACGGGAATTAACAGCAGCGTCATCAGCCATTCGGCGATCACGCCGCCGGAATGCGAAACCGAGCTCATTAGCGTCGCGGCAATGCCGCCCGCTTGTTCCCAATGGCCTTTAACAAGATTAATAATCTGATTGAGGTTAATCGGCCTGATACTCAAATGAAATCGCCGTTGCGTCCAGGGAATAACCGTCTCGTTCAACCACGCGACATAGGCAGGCAGATTATGCACAAAATGCTCGACCTGATACTCCAAAAGAGGGACGAGCAATAGCAAAACCAGCACGAAAACCAACGTCATCACAGAAAAAACCACCAGCACGGCCTTGGTTCTGGATAATTGATAGGTTTCCAGCCTATCGGTTAGCGGATCGCCGAGGTAAGCCAGCATCGCCGCAAATGCAAACGGCATCAACACCGGCGACAACAAATAAACCAGCCAGGCCGAACCTGAGATAAAAGCAAAGACCAGCCATTTTTGTGAATCGGTCATTACAAATCCTTAATGTGATTGATATTCAGGATAGTGGATTAGCACCGCTAGAAACGTCGCAATGCCTTATATTGAAAGTAATTATGCGAATATTTAAGTCGCCTGGCTGCATATGCTTTGATCGCAAAATAAATAAGACCCGGAGGCGCGGCAGGTCAGAAGACAGTGTAAGTTCCCGTGCCGCAACACTGCGTATCCAAGCGTTTATAAGCAGCAGACCTTCCAGGTTTTAAAAACCTGGAAGGTCTTGCCTTGCAATATTTCGAACGGAGCGACATGCCCCGTACGGCTTGGTTTGAAAGTCATCCCTTCGTATCGCTCAGGACAACGAAAGTCAGGCTGGAATGACCGTGTAGCACAGACGCTTGCGTATAAAGAAGCGCTCAGGGCGAGGGAACCCTACAAGAAAGTGCTTTTTAACGAAATCCTAAGGCGCTATAAGTTGAGCGCAACGACCGCAGCGACAATAGCCACCAAGGCCAGCGCTACCAGCACAATACCCTGCTTGGTGTAAAAAAAGCCTGCGGCGGCGTTTTCTTCCAAAATTTCCACGCCTTCGATATGCGCATTAACCGCTTTGTACTTACCCCGATTATCTTTTGCAATCTGATAATAAATAACGTCGCCAGTCACCGGGCGACGGCTCGTTCCCTTAAGTGCCGAAATATGTATAAAAATATCTTTTCCACCCTCATCAGGACTAATAAAACCAAATCCCCGATCTTCTTTCCATGTTTTTAAAACTCCTTTAATCATTGTTTTTGTCATAAAAATTTCTTTTTTGTTATTTTAGCCTTAGCTGCGTGAATGCAGATGAGGGCGTTAGCCTTGCGATGTCCAAGTCCCACAGACGCTTTCAGGTCCACTAAACAAGGCGTATTCCGGGCTGCTGAAACCGCCCTATCGCCTGACCAAGCAATCTATTGGCTTGCAAAACACATAATCCAACCCGAATTCCATTAACCTACATTTTTTTCTTTATGATGACCTTATCATCAATAATCAGCTCCGAGATTCCGCCCAGAGACGCGTGCAATGTGCATGATGCATGCTTGAATCCGCCATTATTAGCGTTTTCACCTACCCACTTCAAAGTAAGATAGGTTTCCTTATCACTCTCGGTTTCAGAAGTGGTAAACACCTGTTCGCCTGTTACCTCCTTAATTTTCTGAGGGCATTTTTCATTTGCCATCATTTGCATTGCAACCATGCCTCTAATCTTTGCTGCGGCTTCCATTTGTTCTGGCGTCTGTTCTTCTTTACTTAGGCCGACCAAAACAAAACCCATGACAAAAACGGCAGCAATCGCCAACATAATTTTTTGTACTTCAGACATTTTTCTTCTCCTCATTGTGACAATCGTTAACCATTTTACAGCTTGGTCAAGGTATTTACCTTAAAATTCTCTATGCGCCGTTTATCCTCGCCGACTTATGTCTCGCCGATTCAAAATCCTGAGCGCCGTGTCAACTACTAAACGCAATACTTATTAGAATTCAATCCCTTGCTCAGCCTTGATCCCCTGCTCATAAGCGTGTTTTATTTTGGTCATCTCGGTTACGGTGTCGGCAACGTCTATCACTTCGGGCGCGGCATTGCGGCCGGTCAAGATTAAATGCAGCCAGGCCGGTTTTTCATCGCGGATAAAATCGGCTATTTCCTGACCGGAAATCCAATTATAGCCGCAGCAGTAATTGATCTCATCCAGCAACACCACATCGAATTCCTCGGACATGATCTTGGCTTTACTCAACTCCCAAATTTCCCGGCTGGTTTTAATATCCTGCTCGGGATTTTTAGTATCCCAGGTAAAGCCGTCGCCCAACGCATGCCACTCGATATTATCAAAGCGTTCGGCGGCTTTTTGTTCGCCGGTTTGCCATTGCCCCTTAATATATTGAATGACGCAAACCTTCATATCCCAGCCTGCGGCACGAAAAACCATGCCCAAGGCGCTGGAGGATTTTCCCTTGCCCGAACCGGTATTGACCAAAACCAGCCCCCGTCGTCTATCTCTGGATTTCATAACCGTTATTCCTTAATTTGAGCGAACATAAGCGTTCGCGTGTCTTATAGCGAGAGCCATTATCGCCTGAATTTGCCTCGAAATACGATAAGTCTTGGCAAGGTCAATACCGCGAATACCGGTTGGCGTCATGGTAAATGCGCTTCGGCAAAAGCCAGAATGGCCTTGGATTGGTAGCCGATGGCCAACTGACGCAAGTGCATAGCGAACGTTTGATAGCTTGGGTCGATTCCGGCTATGCGCTCAGCATACGCCAAGATGTCACGCATGCTGCCGGTTAGCGCCAGCCGATGCAACGCCTGCATCTCTTCGGCAGGCGGTAGAATCAGCATTTCGGGGAGATTTCCTTGGTTCGGAGCAAGCTCTGTTTGCGGCACGCCGATCCATTCAAGTTGCATCAGCGCCGCCATCTGCGCCAATAGTTCGTCCTGATCGACAGGTTTAGGCAAAAAGGCATTAGCTCCGGCTTCCAGGCATTTGGTCTCATCAGCGTTCGAGGCGCTGGCGGACAGCGCGATAATAGGCGTCTGCGCCAGAGCCGGTAACTGACGCAGCAGATGCGTCAGTTGCTCGCCATCCATCTTCGGCATGACGATATCCATCAGGATGAGGTCAGGTAGCGTGGCTTGGGCCAACGACAGGGCTTCGATGCCGTCACAGGCTTCGACAATTTCGAAACCCAATGGGCTAAGCAAGTCAACCAGAACGGCACGGTTCGAAGCGACATCATCGACAACCAGCACTTTGCGGCGCGGCCCACTGTAACCGGCGGTAACCTGCATCGGGTTCAGCAATACCGGTGTGGAACTACTCGCCTCCTTCAGTTCCACTTCGAACCGGAATGTGCTGCCCTTGCCGACGCGGCTTTCAACCACGATATCGCCGCCCAAATAACGCACCAGCTGTCGACTGATGGCGAGCCCCAAACCGGTGCCGCCAAGCCGCCGCTGCAAGTCGCCGACCTGTTCGAACGGGCGGAAGATACGTTCCAGTTCGTAAGGCGCGATACCGATGCCGGTGTCCTCAACAGCAAAAGAGATCCGGGATGGTCCGACCCGGCCGACGCGCAACATAACCTGTCCGCTGTCGGTAAATTTGACCGCATTGGTCAATAGGTTGAGCAGCACCTGCCGCAAGCGCCGCTCGTCGCAACAAACGCCCACCGGTAAATCGGGCGCCAGCTCGCAGGAAAACGTCAGGCCCTTTTGCTGCGCCCGGAGACCCACTATATCGGTGATGCCACGCAGGAGCTTAGCCAGCGAGATGTTGCTCAAGACGAAATCAAGCCTGCCGGTTTCGATGCGGGACAAGTCGAGAATGTCGTCAATCAGCGCCCGCAGGTATTCGCTGCTTTGGCGAATAACGTTGAGCGCGGCCGCCCTGCGCTCGCCAACCAGCTCATCCCGCTGCAATATCTGCGCATAGCCGAGAATGCCGTTCAACGGCGTGCGCAGTTCGTGGCTCATATGCGCCAGAAACAGACTTTTGGCCTTGTTGGCCGCTTCGGCCGCATCCCGGGCAAGCAGCAAGTCCGCCGTGCGTTGCTGCACCGTTTCCTCCAGTCGGTCCTTATGTTGCCTAAGTTCATCTTCCGCTTGTTTGCGTTCGGTAAGATCATAGGTCAGGCCGACAAAACCGGTAATCTGCCCGCTCTCTTTTCGTAGCGCGGTCACCGACAAAAGCACCGGCACGCGCGCGCCATCCTTGCGAATAAAGGTCCATTCTTTTTCCTCGGGCAGGTTGCGCAGGGGCCGGGCGGTAAACACGGCGAATCCCGGTGCGATCGTCTCCCCCAACTCTTCAGACAACTGTAGGGCGTACTGCGCAACTTCTTCCGTATCGTGCCAGAGCGCCGGCGTCTGTTTGCCTATCACGTCATCGGCCGTGTAACCCAGCAAGCCCTCGGCGGCACGATTGAAGCTGGTCAGCGTACCGTCGGGGACCGCTGAGATAATGCCGTAGGCCACATTATCCAAAATTGTCCGTTGGAACAGCGTGAGTTGACGCAAGTCATTTTCCCGTTCTTGTATGGTATCCATCATGGCGTTGAAGCTTTGGCCCAACCGAGCGACCTCGTCGGTGCCGGCAGTCAATACGCGGTGGCTGTAATCTGCATAGGAATGCACCCGTTCGACAGACTCCGCCAGCGTGGAAATGGGACCGACGATGCTTTTTTGCAGAGCGGCCAGCAGGCCCAAAGCGACGATAGCCAGCAGCACGACCGCACCTAAAGCAAACACCAGCAGGGTGTTACGGTTTTGGCGATTGAGTTCGTCCAGATTCATAACCAGATACAAATAGGCGTTATCGCGCAGACTCTGCACCAAAACCGCGGTGTTTCGATCCAGGTAAATGCCGTTGGCTGTGGCCGGATGCTGCGGTAATGCCGTGTTGGACCGAATGCTGTAGCGGGCCAGCATGCGGCCGTCAAGCAAATTGATTTGCGCTTCAAGAATTTGCGGATTGGTTCGTAAGGTATCGAGAATTTCTTGGGAGCGTCCCGAGTCCTCAAAGGCAACCGCCGCTTCCGCACTAACGGAAACCAGTTGCGCGTAGGGCTCCATGACCTGTCGGGCGCGGTTTTCCAGAGAAAAATGCTCAAACAGTATAAACGCCGCGCTCGCCGCGGCAAAAGCCAACAGCGCCGCGATAAACAATGCGAGTATCAGTTTTCTGCGAAAACTCTGTTGTCGAAACATGATTAACGCCATCTTTTCACCTCCCCGTTGTCCACCACCTCTCGAGACACTTCCAGCATTTTGGTCTGTATTGTCAACAATGCGGAACGCGATTGATCGAGGTTAATACTCATTTCCACGCGATCCCCGACATGAAACTGGATGATGCCGCCCTCCTGCAAAAACTCGGGCGCATCGCTGACCGTCAGGACCGGCAGGTTTTTCAATGCCGAGAGCACTGCACGGCGTTTCCCGGCATCTTGGTAGGCGACAAAGACAATCTGGCAATCAGGCAATTCATTCAGACTATCCGCGCGAACAATTTCAAACGAGCGTCCCTGTTCGGAGCGCCCGGTCAACGTGTTATCCAACGCATCGCCAAACGGATCGTTGCCCAGGATGCCGATACGCCAGGGTGAGCGATCGTCAACGAATACGCCGGGCGGCCAAGTCACGTAACGGGCGAAATTGCGCAGAAAAGCGGCTTCAACCTTGTTCGGGTTCTCTGCCGTCGACGCTTGGCTCGCGCTCAGACTTGGCAAATAAAGCACCTGCAACAACACGATTGCCCAGCGAATAAAATAAATGCCTTTCATGAACTCGCTCGGATTCAGAAACTGAGCGAGAAGCTGAGCAGAAATTCGCGGGGGCGGCTGCGCGTGCTTTGCGAGGGCCGGTAGTGTTCATCGGCGAGGTTTTTGCCCATCAGGTTGACGTTCATGCCGTGGCCGCCCATTTTCCACGAGTAGCCTATCATGGCGTTAAGCAGTGCATAAGTTTGGTGGGCGGATTCGGGGCTGTCGGGCAGCAGCGTCTGGTCGTAGACGAAGTTGAAGCCGCCGCCGAGGTAAAGTCCCTTAAGTTTCTCCGTGCCGAAGTCATAGCGTGTCCACAGGTTGGCCAGATGCGGCGCGCTCATTTGCAGCGTGGCGTTGTGAAAACGTTGCACGTTTTTGTAATTTGCCTGTCCGGTGGCGTCCAGCGTCAACGGATCCTGGGCGAGAACGGCGGCGTCGTTGCCACTGAATTCCGTGACGCGTGCGTCCATGTAACTGTAAGACAGGTAGGCCTGCCAATTATCGGTCACCTTGGCCGTGGCGTCCCATTCGACGCCACGGGAGCGTTGCTCGCCGCTTTGGACATTGGAGATCACCACAGAACCGGCGGCGTTGGTCGTAGCGAGATCGTTGACAATATTTTTGTTAAGAATATCGAAGTAAGTCAGCGTGCTGGAGACGCGGCCATCGAACAAATCGGCCTTGATGCCAATATCGTAGCCCTGGCCTTCGGTTGGGACAGCGGGCGTGTTGGTTCCATCGGGATTATTCAGCATTTGCGAACCGGGAACAAACGACTCGGCATAGCTGGCAAATGCCGAGAGTCCGGGCGTGAACTTGTAGAGTACGCCGTATTGAGGCGTGACAGCGGACGCCGTGATTTCGGGTTGCGACTGGCTAGTCAGATGGTTAGTCAACTGGTTTTGCGTCGAGGTTAGGCGCCCACCGGCAAGCACCAGCAAGCGGTTGTCGAAGAAGCCTAAAGTCGTGCCGCCGTAAACGGACTTGTCCACATATTCGCTGGTCTGATCGGTCGTATTTGCGGTCAGCGCGGAAACGGGTACCGTTAGATCGCGGTTCCAAGTGTTAGGATCGCCGAGGTCCCACAGCGGCAGCGGCGACGCGGTGGGGTTACTGCCGAGCGCCGGGTCATTGGCTGCCTGCGCGGCCCAGTTGTCGAAACGGCGGATGACGTACTGGCCGCCGAACAGCAGGTGCAGGCTGGTCCGTCCGAAGTTGTAGTTGCCGACGGACTGAATTTCGACGGTATCGTCGCGGTTGGTGTAAATCTGTTGCCTGACGCGGCGGCCCTGCATTAGGGTCTGGTTGTTGGCCATGCCGAGGTTGCCGGAAAACAGCGCGTCGACCTCGTATTCAAGGTGCGAGTAGCCGGTACGCAGATTCCAGTGATCGTCGGCCTTGAAATCGATCCAGGTGCTCAGGTTATGCGTTTGGCTATCGCGAAAATCCGCGTTGGACATGCTGTTCCAATTGTCGGACAGATTGGGTACGTCAACACCCGAGAGGTTGAGGTCGGATAGCGTCGGCACCACGCCGGCTTGAGTGCCGTAGCCGGGCTTTTGCATCAGCTGCGGTTGTTCCTCCTTGCGGAAGTTTTCGTACTTAAGCGAAACGCTCAGGCGCTCGTTGGGCTGCCAGAGCAAAGACGGCGAGACGTCCCAAGAATGCGCGTCGTAAGGCTGCCAATAATCGATGTCATGGTCGTAGGAGGCGGCAAGCCGGTAAAATAGGGTGTTCGATGCGGGCCCGGTCACGTCGGTATCGAAACGGTATTGGCCGTATGCGCCGTAACGGGCATCGGCGGTGGCGGCGAACTTGGCTTGGGGGTTCTTGGTGATGATATTGACGATGCCGCCGGGAGCGACCTGGCCGTAAAGAAACGAGGCGGGACCCTTGACCACCTCGACGCGGGAAATGTTGGTGAAATCGAAGATCGAGGGGCCGTGGACACCGTCGCGCAGCATCTGGACGTTGCCGGGGGTGGAACTTACGGCGAAGCCGCGGATACTGAGATTGGCGTTACCCTCGGTGAAATCGTTGCTGCGGTAGGTGACGCCCGGCGAGTAGCGAGCGACATCGAAGATATTCACCGGCTTTTGGTCTTTGATGAAGGAACCGGTGAAAGCCTGAATCGCAAACGGCAGATCCCGGATCGGCGTGTCGAAGCGGGAGCCGGACACCGAGTTAGAAGCGCGATAGCCGGTGTCCATGCGCGTGGATACCTCGAAAGGTGAGACTCTGACCTTGACCAGCTCATCGAGATCCATATCCGCCACGTCTTTGCTCAGGTGCGTCGACGCGTTGGCGGAACCGGCACGAGCCAAGCCGAGCACGGGCGACGGGGTGTTGGCTTTTGTTTTGGATTGTTTGGTCTTGCTGTCGGCGAGCTGATCCGGGCTTTGAACGCCCCTCCCCTTCAATTCGCTGTTTGCGGCATAAACAGGTACTACGGCCGCCATTGCAGAAGGCAGGAACAACAAACTAAATGCCAAAACGATGAAAACAGATGCGCCCAGCCTAAATTCAGATAAGAAGTCTTTCATTTGGAATCTCCTTAAAATGTAGAGTTGGCGCCGATTGAAAATTGATCAGGGGAATTGCCGTATTGCGTAGTATACCGCATCGGATAGAGTCGTTAGTTTTGCCCTTCCCCCCTTTATTATTGAACTGATGTTACGCCAGTTGCAAAAATGCGTCACGAAGACAACAAGCGTTATATTTTTCTTGTCCCCTCTCCGGAGAATTGAAGTTTATTCGGTTCAGGTACTGAAAGGGCGGCACCTTGGATCATCGGGGCCAATTGACAAAGCCGGACAGCCTAACGGCGAATCCGCGTTACAGCGTTGTTCCATAAGAATGTACAATGCAAAACTTGGCCCAGTATTTCGCTCACTCGACTTAAAAGCATACGGTTTTTTGAAGAAATGGGCGTGACATAACCTTTAAGAAGTCAATTTTATTCATACGCGATGCTCGCTTTTACAGTTGAAAAAGTCCTTTGAAGATAGAATTAACCCCATGATTAAAAAAATCAAGATCCAACAGCTCAAACCCGGCATGTTCATTCACGATATAAATTGCGTCTGGATGGAACATCCTTTTCTGCTGGGCGCGCTCAAAATCAAGAACGATAAAACAATCGAAAAAATCGCCGGCCTCGGTGTCCGTGAAGTGTATATCGACACGCTTAAAGGGCTGGATGTGATCGATGCGCCCACCGAAACTGAAGTTAATGCCGCGATTGAGCGTAAAATACTGGAAATGGTCCAGCAAGTTAAGCCGATCGCAACGACCGCCCCACTGAGCGAAGAACTTAAAAGATCCAGAAAAATATACAGCGAAGCTAATAAGATCATAGCTAACGTTATGCACGATGTGCGCATCGGTAAGCAGATTGAAGTGGAGCAGCTTGACCCCGTGGTCGGGAAAATGGCCAATTCGATATTTCGCAATAAGGACGCCATGCTTTGCTTGTGCAGGATCAAAAACAAGGACGACTACACTTTTCTCCATTCTGTCAGTGTTGGCGCATTACTGATCTCTTTCGCCCACGCCCTGGATTTTAAACGTGACGTAATAAAACTGCTCGGCGTCGGCGGCATGTTGCACGACATCGGTAAAACCAAAGTGCCGAATGAAATATTGAACAAACCCGGCGCGCTGACTGAAGAAGAATTCGTTATTATGAAGTCGCACGTCGTGCATGGTTGCAGCATCCTGAGGAAGTCGCCCGGCATCGCCCAAGTGTCATTTGATGTCGCCTCCCAGCACCATGAGCGCTTTGACGGCAGCGGCTACCCGCTGGGGCTGAAGAATTCGGAAATGTCGGTCTACGGACAAATGGCAGCCATCGTCGATGTTTACGATGCGATTACCGCCGACCGCTGCTACCACAAGGGCCTGGAGCCTACCGTTGCGATCAGGAAAATGTTTGAATGGAGCAAATTCCACTTTAATCCCAAACTGCTCCGCACTTTCATTCGCACCGTCGGTATCTATCCGGTCGGCACTTTGGTGATACTGGAAAGCGGCAAGATCGGCGTCGTCATCGAACAGAGCGAAACGGATATGACCAGGCCCCTGGTGCGCATGATCTTCGATGCCTGGAAAAATCAATTCATCGCCCCGAAAGACATCGACTTGGCAAAGCCGCTGGGCCAGGGCGGAGGCGACAGGATTGTCAACTACGAGTCGTCAGCCAAATGGAACATAGACCCCAATAAATTCATGTAGTCCCGCAAGGGGCCATTTACAAACTTTAGAATATCAAAGGGCGCGATGCGCCTCCTACCCGGCTACGAAGCCCCGGATTTCACAAGCTCCATCCAAGCTACTCGCTTGTTAGCGTAACGGAGTCCGCTGGAACGAAAGGTTAGCCGCACTTCTTCTGAGACGCGACATTTTGGGTTTCGCTTGGGAATGCACCCTTCGCGCGTGCATAGGCGATGATTGCGACATGTATAGCGACCGCAACGACAATACCGATTGCCTGCGCCGCAAAGCCGCCGCTACCGGAAAGTTGGAACTGCCAAATGCTGTACACACCAATAGGCAAAAAGAGAGTTGCTCCAGTTACTAATCCGGGATTATAGCGCTTAAAGAGTAGTGCGTGCCCGATGTGGACCAAGCCGTTTACGACGGCAAGATAGACCGCAATAAGACCTAACCCGATATTGATGTTCGCAGCCAAATACGTCGCGATTGCAATTACGCCCCAGACTCCAGGAACATTAATTATGAACACAGCCAGCGGCGAAAGCACTTCCTTGCCGCCCCCGATAGTCTCGTTGAAGAATATTCTGAATCGATCTTTGTCATGCTCTTCATACTGATGAAGCATATACATCGGCAGGTGAAAAAACGTTAGCGTTAGAGGTACCGACCAGGAACCGGTCAATAGGGGAAACATGATTAGCAGGAGTATCCCTGCCAGAGCGCCACCATATACCCAGTACATTATCAGTCGTTCAAACATTACAGTATCTTCCGGAAGTTAATGAGTGCTAACCTAGAGTTAAGCGGGCGCGGCCCGGTTAGCTGAGAAATAAAGCCGCATTATAACCGCGCTCCGGTTGAGTCATGTAGGCCAGGTTAGCGCAGCGTAACCCGACATTTACCGCTTCGATGTGCGAGTTACGCTACGCTAACCCGACCTACCCGGCGTGGAAGAATCCTAGCGGGGATCAAGTTCAAGGCTTACGAGCCGGACGGGGCATGTTGCCCCGTTCGAAACGTTTTGTGATGGTTGAATATGATCGCTTTACTCAGGGATCGTAGAAACGTTAGGGACGGGGTTGCAAACCCCGTCCCGCTTGGAAGAGTCAAATCGGCATTTTTAAGCCGAGGGCCGCTCTTGACTGAAAAAAGGCGGTTATTCACCTTAAATCACCACCACCCGCTAAAGCCGTTACCCAAGCAACGCGTTCGGCTTGTTCCTAACTGTTGCGGTGATCGATTCCTCGCCGCAACCCAAAAAATCCGAAAAGATATTTTCTTATATAAAGTCGGCCTTCCGACTACAACCGGGCTTGTCCAACAACCGGTTCAGATTGTGGTTCGCTATCGCTCACACAATCTAACCTTATTCGTTAGGCCGGATGCGTTATTGAAAGACCTGACCCCGTTTTTTCGCTGACCCCGTTTTTTCGCGAATAGTCAATGTCATATGAGGCGGATTAGCGTAGCGTAACCCGGCCTATCCGGCTGACCTGCTGTATGCTTTTTTGACCGTAAAAACAAACAAAATAAAAGCGCCGCATGAACCAACAACGGTAACCAGCTCTATTTTGTTTGGCGGAATAACAAAGATGAAACCCTGCCCTTTTATCAGCGACGAAAAGCTTGAAACACAAAAAGGCATAGCAAACAGACGAAATACCTGCCACCTTTCCATTTTCGATCCGTTTTGGGGCGAGACGCTGAGGATCAAGGCAATACCGATAACAAGGCTAATACCGGCTGAATTTAGCCAAATACGAATCTCCGAATCAAAATAAAAACAGGCAATTACGATGTACCAAATAAGGTAACACCACAAAATAACCTTGCCTTTAGCTATGTTTGCAAAGTAGTGAATCATACATATTGCATATTTTACGTATCAATATTCAACCGTAAACGTACAACGCATCTCCCGCAATCCGTTAGACAAGCGACCTACTTGATGCGTATTCCTAAGCCGGGATATTCATAACCCCCTCAGCCACCATAACCGCCGCACCGCCAACCCGAATAGTCAAAGTATTCTCTCCTTTATGATCCATTTCCAGATTCAGCACGCTGCGCCGGTTACATTGCTCGCCACGATCAACGGTAAAGGTATAAGTCCCCTTTTGCATAAAGTCGAATGAACACAAATACGAGGCAAACGCCGGCATCGCGCTACCGACCGGCGGATCGTCGTGAATGCCGATTCTCGGCCCCAGCAGTCGGGCATTAAAATCGGCATCCGCATACGGCGTTTTAGGAGAAAACAGCAGGATTTCCTGTGCGGCGGTTTGCGGAGCAATCGATTGGCTCCATGCCGCGTAATTGAATTTTGCGTTCCTGACGCTTTCGTAACGCCAAACCGGGACGATCAGGTACGGAACGCCGCAAGATACCAAACGCGTCGCATATTTTTTATGGTCCAGCTCCTCCGGCTGTATGCCCAGAAAACTCGCTAATTCGTCATCGCTGGGCGTGAAATAATCAATGACTGAAGTCACTTTGCGGCTGAACTGCACAAAACTGGGCTTACCGTCTTCAGAGGAAATATTGACGTTAACCAGGCCGGTATTTTGCTCGAAAACCATCGGCGTAATCGCGGCATCCAGCGGAATATCGCCGCAACTTGCCAACACAAAGGCGGTGGCGATAATCGGGTGCCCGGCAAAATCGATTTCGCTGAGCGGTGAAAATACCCGCATCACGCGGCTGGCGTTTTGTTTCTCGGAATGAAATACAAATACCGTTTCCGATAGGTTTAATTCCCTGGCCACCAGTTGCATTTGCTCTTTGCTTAAGCCTTCGGCATTGGGGAAAACGGCTATTTGCGCGCCGCTGAAAATCTGTTTGGTAAAAACATCGGCGATGTAATAGTTGTATTTCATAGCACTGGCTCTCCGTCCTGCGGCAATGATGAAAGGTTGACTTGAACACTGCCGTTTTCGATGCGAATGGCATAAACAGGGATTTTCACGGTTTCATCTTCCAGGCAAATACCGGTTTGCAGGTTGAAATGTTGTTTGTATAAGGGCGAAGCGACCACCGGCTGTCCGCCAATATCGCCGATTAAGCCGCGCGACAGCACATTGGCGTTGCCGAACGGGTCGTAATTGCCGACCGCGTAAACTTGCGCATCGGGTTCCGGCCCTTCGGCTCCGCTCAGGACAGGCATCCAAAAAATCGCCACCTGCTCCCCTTCAACCAGAGCGCATACGCCCGAATAGGGCTGTAAGTCATCAACACTGCAAACATCTATCCACCGCACCATTACGCTACCTCCACCAATTTAAAATGTTTCCGTTCGTTTTCATCGGCAGGACGAATCTGCCCGCGTTCTTCGACAAAGATTACATTATCGTCGGTTTGGTCGCTGTTAATAAAGTGCCTAAAGCGTTTGAGTTTGGCTTCATCTTCAATCGCGGTTTTCCATTCGCATTGATAAGTGTCGATCACATACTGCATTTGCTGTTCCAGCTGATCGCACAAGCCCAGTTTGTCTTCTATGACGACCGATTTCAGGTAATCCAGGCCGCCTTCCATGTTTTCCATCCAGACCGAGGTGCGTTGCAAACGGTCGGCAGTGCGCACGTAAAAGCTCAAAAAGCGGTCGATGTATTTAATCAGCGTTTCTTTGTCCAAAGCGGTGGCGAATAAATCGGCATGGCGCGGTTTCATGCCGCCGTTACCGCAGACATACAAGTTCCAGCCGTTTTCGGTGGCGATAACGCCGACATCTTTGCCCTGCGCTTCTGCGCATTCGCGGGTGCAGCCGGATACCGCAAACTTGATTTTATGCGGCGAGCGCAAGCCCTTGTAGCGGTTTTCCAGCTCTATCGCCAGGCCTACGCTGTCATCGACGCCGTAACGGCACCAGGTGCTGCCGACGCAGGATTTAACGGTACGCAGGGATTTGCCGTAAGCGTGACCCGATTCGAAACCGGCCGCTATCAGTTCTTTCCAGATGTGCGGCAATTGATCGACCCGCGCGCCGAATAAATCGACGCGCTGGCCGCCGGTGATTTTGGTATAGAGCTTGTATTTTTTGCCGACCTGTCCCAATGCAATCAGCATGTCCGGGCTGATTTCGCCGCCGGTGATGCGCGGCACCACCGAATAAGTGCCGTCTTTTTGCATGTTGGCTAAAAATGTATCGTTGGTGTCCTGTAGACCTAAATGGTCTTTTTCCAGAATATGCTCGTTCCACTGTGAAGCAAGAATGTTGCCGACGGCGGGTTTACAAATTTCGCAGCCGTGGCCTTTGCCGTGTTTGCGCAGCAAGTCGGCAAAGGTTTTAATCTCTTCAACCCGGATCAGATTATGAAGATCCTGCCGGGTATAGGCAAAATGCTCGCAAATATCGGTGTTGACTTCAAAACCCTGTTTCGACAGCTCAGAATCCAACACCGACTTAAGCAACGCCGAACAGCCGCCGCAACCGGTTGCGGCTTTGGTTTCGGCTTTTAAGGCGCTCATGGTCATACAGCCGCCCTCAATCGCCGAACAAATCGCGCCCTTGGTCACGTCGTAGCAGGAACAGATCTGCGCCGAAGCCGGCAACGCATCCGGACCCAAGCCGACCGACTCGTCGGAGCGGTGCGGCAATATCAGCGCATCGGGATTCTCCGGCAGTTCGATACCGTTCAGGCAATATTGCAATAAGGTGCCGTAACCCGAGGCATCGCCGACCAGCACCGCGCCCAACAATTGTTTTTTATCCTGGCTGACAACCAGGCGTTTATAGATTTCGCTTGCACCATTTTGGTACGTGTAAACCATCGCGCCTTGGGTTTTAGCATGCGCGTCACCGATACTGGCAACATCGACGCCCATCAGTTTCAACTTGGTACTCATGTCCGCGCCGGTAAAGCTGGCCGCATCGCCTGCCAAATCGGCCACTACGGTGCGCGCCATCGCATAGCCCGGCGCCACCAATCCGTAAATCATGCCATTCCACAACGCACACTCGCCAATCGCATAAATGCTGTCATCGGACGTGCGGCATTGGTTATCGATAACGATGCCGCCGCGCTGGCCGACTTCCAGGCCGCAGGCTCTGGCCAATTCGTCGCGCGGGCGAATCCCGGCCGAAAACAGCACGATGTCGGTTTCCAGCTCTTCGCCGTCGGCAAAGCACATTTTGTTCACGCACTGTTCGCCGTCGGTAATGACGCTGGTGTTTTTGCCGGTATGGACGATAACGCCCAGACTTTCAATCTTGTGCCGCAGCATCGCCCCGCCCGCGTCATCGAGCTGCACCGCCATCAGGCGCGGCGCGAACTCAACCACATGGGTTTCCAAGCCTAAATCCGTTAGCGCTTTGGCTGCTTCAAGACCCAACAAACCGCCGCCGACCACGGTGCCGACCTTGCCTGTTTTGGCCGCGGCGGCAATGGCTTCAAGATCTTCAATAGTGCGATAAACCAGGCATTGCGCGCGGTCATGCCCAGGAACGGGCGGCACGAACGGATAAGAACCTGTCGCCAGCACCAGCTTGTCGTAAGCGATGCTCAGGCCTTTTGCCGAAGTCACGGTTTTAGCGGCCTTGTCGATGCTTGCGGCCTTATCGCCCAGATGAAGGGTAATGCCATGCTGCTCAAAAAAGCCGTCTTCGACCAAAGACAATTCTTGCGCAGTCGTGCCGGTAAAAAATGCCGATAAATGCACCCGATCATAGGCGGCTCGGGGTTCTTCGCAAAAAGTAACGATTTCATATTGGTCTTTAATGGGGCTTTCGACCAAGCTCGCCAGAAAAGACTGCCCGACCATGCCATTACCAATGACGACTAATGTTTGTTTGACGCTCATATACAACCTCGATAACGATGTTTCCTGTTTGGAGTTGTAGAGCAATGCTTGTGCCACAATAAACAAACCAGTGATTTTAATTACTTATTGCCTCAGCAGCCTGAAAACAAAGCCTCCTAATGAGCCAAAATGGTGCGTACAATCCAGTAATGCTCATTATAAGTGCAATACCGATTACCTTTTCTTCGCCGCAGGCCGGTTTGCTGTCCGCCCCACGCCTATCCGTATTATTCGGCACAACGATAGAAATCAATGGACGCTTTATTGATTGGCTCAGCCGCTAGACAATTAATATAATCAGCACCAATAAATGGCGTAGTTTGTGCTAATTACTCGAGAATGAACACCTTAAATATATTACTTATTGAAGATGAAACGACTGATCAGTTCTTAGAAAAAACGCTGATCACTCAAGGCTATTCAGTCAACAATACGGTTCCATCCGAAGCCAATATTCCATCCTTGGCGATGTCCAATAAGACCGATATTGTTATTTTCAATATCGACAGCCCCAAAAAATATTTTCCGCATATTCATTATCTTAACCAGAACCAGCCGCTTCCCATCGTCATTTTTGCCGCTGACGATACCTCCGACACTATCAAGCAAATCGTTAAGGCCGGAGTCAGCGCTTATGTTGTCAACGGCTTGGAAACCAGCCGCATTAACAGCATCATCAATATCGCCGTGGCCAGATTTAAGGAACAACAACGGCTTACAAACGAACTGGAAAAAACGAAATCCAGGCTTGAAGAACGGAAACTCATCGATCGGGCAAAAGGCATCTTAATCAAAACCCGTGGTTTTACCGAAGACGATGCTTATCACACCCTGAGAAAACTGGCGATGGATCGCAATATTGCAATCGGTGAAATGGCGAAAAACATTATCGCCATGGCTGAACTGCTTAAGTAGCCGCGAAGCGGGATAGCGCTTCGCGGTAATAACGCCTTAGGCCGTTTCCATGAAAGAACATACCCGAATTACGCATTATTTTCTCACCATGAAGAGCACGAAGAAAAAATATAAACTTCGTGTTCTTCGTGGTGAATAAAAAATAAATTATACGAGGTATATTCTTTACCGGACATCGCCTTAGCTATCGAATAAACCAAAGGTCATTGGCATCCTGAAATTAAGCGTAACGTCTTGCGAATCTGTCGTAGTGCCGATGCCTAAAGATAAATTGAAGGTAGTTCGTTTGGAATATTTGAAGGAATAGCCGACCAGCAGCTGCCCAATATCCAGAGTGCTCCCCGAAATCGTTCGCCCATCAATTTGAGAATCAAACACATGTTTGTGCGAGTACCCTAAACTGTATGATGAGCGCTCATTAATGCCAAAACCCATACCAAAACTTAATCCTACGGTATCGCCCGGATCAATCTTACCGAAGTTAGTGCCGGTTTCGGCATTATAACTGTAGCTAAGATTACCGAAAAAAACCGCCGGATCGGTTGGATAAAGCGCCGTAACGCTGGGCTGAAAGCTGTAGTATCCGGCTCCGGTCGGCAATTCGGTTGGAAAGGTCGCTCCGGGAACGCCTTGCGCTTGCACGGACACAACATCGAAAGGGCTTTTTCCTGTCGGCGCCGTTGCGACGATATTACCGACAAAAATCGGCCAACCACCGACGCCGCTGTTAAGCTGATAACGACTGGCAAATTCAAGATCGCCAATACCGCTTCCGGTTGCGTTAAAGGTTTCATCAATACCCGCGCCAATACTGATCGGCCGCGAGCGCTGCGTATCATCACGGTATACATAAGGAAATCTGAATTCCACCTCCAATCGATCCGTTATGCCGTAACGCGCGCCTAGAGCGCCGATAAAATTGTGCCGTTTAACTGAGCGAAGATCGATAAGACCAATGGCGATGGCGGGAAGAAAGGTAAATGCATCGAGAAACACCCGGTCATTACTGGTGTAAGCGTAATATAACGACGGCTCAACAACAATTTTGCCTTTTCTGGTTAACACGCCGCCTACGGTGTCGCTTAATCTGGGTATTTCCGGTGGCCTCGGTTTTTCCGTTGCTCCGGGAGGCGCCTGACCGACAGGCTTGGAAGGGAGCTTATTAGGCGATACTGACGGCTCATTGTTATTTTTTGCCGAAGCGATTTGAGGCTTGTTTGATACTTGGGTCGGCACCGCTTTATTCTCCGCGGCTTGATTGGCCAAAGCATCAAGGCGCAATTTAAGCCGCTCCAGTTCTTTGCCTTGCTCCGCAATAATCTGCCGTTGTATTTGGAATTCTTTTTGCTGCTCGGCAATTAATTTCTTATATTGCGCCGCAGTATTACTTTGCTTAACTGTTTCTGCATAACTCCTGTTTACAAAAAACAGGCAACAGATAAAAAGCCCCCCTTTGATAGCCAAAAATAGGGGATATAGTCCACTCCTAACTTTCATCTTCATATTATTATTTCCATTTTTATGATATTGACTTAACAGCAATTAAATTCCCTATATTGTCATGTAGGATTGAACTTATCTGCATCAATCAATAATACAAATGACTTATTAATTGTTTTTAAAATAATTATTACTCGAACCTTATATATAAATCCCTGAAAAGATAGATGAGAAAAACAGGCTATCCGGTTAACTTTATAAGTTATTAAACTTGTCTGAACAATTAGTATAAATACGTAGGCGCTATACTATTAATTTGCTGAAAATAGCGCTTCCTTACATCATTAGCTCACAAGATCAGCAAGATGCTCAACTAACCAACCGTAAAGACGCGATTTATCGCGTCTTTACAGGTCGCATTTTTTTGGAACTAGCTACGTTGGTATATCGAATATTTTGTCTCCGACTGAAGCTTCATGCACAGCGCGACAAATCGGCTTCATAACGAGCCGGATCACAGACGTAACTCGTTTTGCTCTTAAACGAATCAATGGGACTATCGGGATTTATTTAACACCGCCACAGAGTGGATAATGACCGACCACTAAACCTTTTAATTGGCTTAATGCACATTGGGCATAATCAGGTTATTAAAAACCGCACCACCATTATTTAAATCCAAGCCGTTTAAGTGGCTGACCGCTATATTAATATCGGTAACCGTTGTGATAACCTGATTATCGAGATTATTCTGAATAGCCGATCCCAACCCCGACATGGCCAACTCCGGAGCTTGATTCAGGTTTCCGTTCTGAAACAATGAGGCATTTTCCGGTAACTGGAAAAATGAGGACGAAACGACCGAACCGTTCAACGAAGTGATTCTTTCCAAATTAAAATCGATGTTCGTTCCGTTGGGCAGCTCAAATCCTCCTCTTAGCTGATCCAACTCGCTGTCAGAGGCACGATCCCACTGGTCAAACTGTTGAGCGGCAATGCTTGTCATATCATCCGCCGATACTTGGCAGGCCAAGCCGGAACCGCCTAAAACCGTTATCCGGAGCCCAGCTTTAATGAGTTTTCGGTAAACGTTAAATTTATATGTTTTCACGTTAAACACTCCGCTTAGTTAAAAATCCCAACGTCCCGGTTGCAACATATTGAATGCACCTAAACTGGCTCGATCGGCGGCGGAACCTAACGGCGCCTTGACCCGAAGCCCCCACTCTTGCTGATCTTGAAAATGGTTTGCCGCGACATCCTGTTTATCATGGATTAAAAATAAAATACGGTTCTCCCACATGTCTTCAAACTCATCGCGGGGCATTGCCTTTATGCCTACCGCCGGATCGCCCACCAGAACTTCCTGGTCATTAACGCCTTTAATAATAACGAAATGCAGGTAACCGTTATTATTGATGATAGTGATAGCCGGTACATTGGCTGTAATCAATTGATCCAATTTGATCTTGAAACCATCGGAACGATAGCCGTGCCTTTCCAGATAAAGCTTTATATCCAGCAACGAAAACCCCTGTTTCTGAATCTTCTGCCGATCACCGTTTTGATACATATCGACAAATACGCTTTGCTCGTCTACCGCATCGTCATAATGATAGGTCAGCAAACTGGCCAACGTTGCCGAGCCGCAACTAAAATCGTACTGCTGCTTGTAGACGGTCTTGAATCGTCGTTCTAAAAAACTGGTCACGGGAACCTGATAATTGCCGGCGCCCGCAATAGCATTAAAATTCAACGAACCTGCATTGCTACAAAATGCGGTCAGCATGAGAAAAACACATTGAACAAAAAATCGTATCATGTCGCACCTCCACTCACTAAAAATTGCCTAAGGTACGATCGTTACATTCACGATAGTCGAATCCTGAATGATGACGTTGTTGCCGCTGTTTTGAATAACACTGGTAAAGCCGCTTGCCTGTGTAAATGAGCCGCCGTCAATTATGTTGGCGCCATTCACATTATTGTTTGCCTGGTTGTCAGTCAGCGTCGCACGCACATTCATGTTATTAAGAGTAAATATATCGACGCCTTCGCGCCCCCGCACATTATCCAGCTCTTCTAATAACGCGGTTTCGGCCGAAGAAAAAATCAACTTGTCCTGATTTTGAACCGAACCGGCTTGCGCCGCCTGGCTTTGCGCCATAACTACAAATAGCGTTAACACGCCGCTTTTTAAAATAGTTCCCATAGCACCCTCCTCACCTAGTTGACGATATGCCAGTTAAGAACCGGCGAGCGATTGCTCACTCACCGGCAAACTGAAGTTTGTTAACTAATGCTGTTAATAAACCTTATGGTGCAAAGCTGCCGCCATTACCAACCGTTACAGTGCCATCAACTAATACCGATTGTTGCGCCAAACCATTGCCGGAATTTTGAAAGGTTTGAGTAATACCCGCGTTACCAACAATCGATTGGTCGATACGATTGCCGACGGGTATGACCGCCAATACCGTAGCATCGGTTGGTAAAACAGAAGCATTGCCCGTAACCGAACCGGTCAAAGATTGATTGTTGACTTTGTAGATGCTATTGGCATCGCCGCCATTAGCGGCAGCTGATCCGGCTCCATTTGAAGCCGCATAGCGGTTATCCGTGTTGTTGGTGCTGTTAGTTGTTGTGGCAACACTGTTATCTGAACTATCGCTGTGATCTGAACTATCGCTGTTATCGGAGTTATTAGTGTTGTCGGTTGTTGTGGCAACGCTGTTATCTGAACTATCGCTGTTATCAGAGTTGTTAGTGTTGTCGGTTGTTGTGGCAACGCTGTTATCTGAACTATCGCTGTTATCAGAGTTGTTAGTGTTGTCGGTTGTTGTGGTAGCACTGTTATCAGAGTTGTCAGTCGTTGTGGCCACGCTGTTATCAGAGTTGTTAGTGTTGTCCGTTGTTGTGGTAACACTGTTATCAGAGCTATTAGAGCTGTCAGTGGTTGTGGCAACGCTGTTATTAGTGTTATCAGTCGCAGTTGAATATTCATTTGCAGCTGTACCTGTGCCACTTTGGTCACTATATGCCGTTGCAGTCTGACTGTCAGTTACTGTATCCGCTGTATTTGTAGGATTCGCCCATGCATTGGAAGTTGCGCCCAATGCAAGAAGGATACTTACTGTTAATATTTTTTTGTTAAATTGTTTCATTGTTATTACTCCATAAACCTATTTAAAGATAATCAGATGTAACTCAATAAAAACATCTGATCCTGTTGTAACAACCGTCTATTTCGCCATTTCTGTGAGCTAGCCGGTCATCACAATTACAGTATCCTTAATTGTTCCTTAAATCTCCATAGAGACAATATCAAAAAAACATTAAAAATCATTAAGATACGAACAATTACTTAGGTAATAGAACAGATAGCAGGGCGTGCGTGTACGCCTTGGGAAGAATTTTTCCCGGATTAACAACCGCTTTAAACCCATAATCCTAAAAACGGCAGTTAGTCCACGAAAGAAATTAATATTTTCCAGGATAAATGAACAGGTTTTAACTCTACGGAAAAAACCAAACGCCCTTTGGCATCACTGCCGATACACGCTATCGCGAGTAGCTGGGTCTTGACCGGCATTAACCGGAAAATTGAAGACGCGCCGTTTTTATCATTACGACTAAAACGGCGCAGTCAATGAAGAATCAGGCTAAACCTGAAATAGGGATACGTCGATACTCAGTCAGTTGCTTATCTAAACAAAGACTTAAATGCGCTATAGCAAGCCGACGGCCTAGACTATTTTTTTCAACCACGCCTTAACGACAGGCCAACCGCGCGTTAACCATTGTTCTGTTACAAAAGCCGCCGCCGGTTTAACCTTCTTCCCTAGCATCTTGGCATAAAACCATAACCTGTCCGCAAATGACGCGTCCGTACTATCGCGCATCTGCAAATAACGCGAGCCCAAGCCGTCAATGAAGACCGGTTTAAACAGCCACATTTCCAAAATAGACGTTACCCACATAAACATGAATGAAACGCCCATGCCCATGCCGGCAAAAATAACCAGCCAGGCAAACATCGGGTGAATCTTGGTCAACCACCACGACAATATATCGGCGACAAGAAACACATAGGGCATGCCGATAGCAATACATTTATATTGGGTTGTCGTAGTCTCCGCAAAACTAAAAATAAGCCCCACGAACATGAAGATGAAGCTGATACCGAACATATGCACATGAGAAACCCGCGTTAATGATGCGAATGTAGCCCCCGTATCCTCTGTGGTTAAGGCTTTTAGCGCCTCGAATTGGGTAAAATCCGGTATCCCGGACGCGTCCTTGTTATGGCACATCACGCAACGGCTTTCGATTATTTTGTCGATACCGACAGTCTTATAATCGCCGCTATCCGCGCCGTCCCTAACCCATTCCATAATTTTAAAACGTTCCTGTTCCGGGGCATTATCCTTCATCGAACCATTCAGTTTCTGCTCCAAAACCGTGCCTGACCGATTGCCGTAATAACTGTAAACAATATCGTCAACGGACAATCCGAATTTACCGTCCGCCATACCGTGGGTAAACAAAATTTGGATTAATGCGAAAAGATAGCCAAGGCCAACCGTACACAGATAACCGGTAAACAATACCTTGATAGGGGTATCGTGATCTTTTAGAGGAGTATATTTTGTTGTCATAATGTCGATTGATAATGTGTTGCGTTCCAGGTTCAATGACGAACCCATGAGTTCATATCTAGCGCCTCATGCCAGTCAATGACCGAACGACAGCGCCCGACACGATTATACTTTGCCTTGATTACGTAATTATTGCCATTCTCTCAACCCGCTTTCTGCTTATCGCGGTTATTCAGCAACATCCCCTCCGCCTTGCTGCCCAAGTAAACGTAAACACCCAGCGACACCAGCAGCGCCGCCACCGCGATAAGAATCCAGACCGCTTCGATAATATGTTCGCCATCGCCCTTTAAGGCGAATTTAAAAATCATCAACAGCGACTCAATGGACACGGCGATAATAATCACCGCAATAAACCGGGTGATGGTGCGCCGAGTCGAGCTATGCCGGAGCACATCCTTGTACAACAGCACCTCTTCTTCCAGCGTTGTCTTGCCCAGATCGAAAATAGCCAGGCTCAAAGTCAGGTAAATAACCACGCCCAACGGCATCTCCAGCCGCTTTTCCGGCGTCATCATCGCATATAGCACATCCAAACACTCGACTCCGGCCGCATAAAGCAACATCAACGCGACCGTAAACAAACCAAACACAATCAGCGTATACATGGTTTTAAAATAAGGCTCGAAATGAATGCGCCTGCTGTCGCCGGTCAATATCGCCAACATGGAGCTAAGATCAATATCCAGCACCACAACGCCCTTTATTGTGCCGTCGTCATTATTCACTTTCATACTGGCGGACAGACAGAGCTCCCGTCTGACACTGGACAAATAAGGCTCCGTTACCGCGACACCGTCGGCCTTCATCGCAGCCGCATAATATGGCCGGTTACTACGGTCGGCATCCATGCCGATTTTAGGATGCTGCTTAAAATGACTGCCCGGCACATTCATGCAGATTTGCTTGCCTTTTGCATCCAGCAGGTAAAGAAGACTGACGAACGGATAATAAGAACACAGGGAATTGAGTAACTCGGTAAGTTCATCATGGCTTTTCTCGAATATTTTGTCATCGGCAAAACAACTCAAAATGGAGGAAAGCAGATCATGGATAGCTGCGCGATGCTCCTCATATTTCTCTATGACATTGATATGGCTCATTTTAGACATCTTTTGATTCCAAGAACTCATGACAGCTATCCATAGCAAAGCAGGTTTTATGCCAGCTCACAAAAACAACCGCCTACCGTTCCCGAACGCCGAATCGCGCCACAAAAGAGCCTAATTGGTGCAATGCACAGGAAAATCGCACTTATTAAGTGCATTCTTTTAAGCCCTCCAACCACCCTTGTTATGCCGAAGACAACTTATAAGCACTTATATTTGTTAAACAATTAACATAAATAACCTATATACAAATCTTGGCATAACGATTGCTTTTAACACTTCAGCGACTCCAATGGCGGAGCACTAAAGAAATCTTGGTTTAATGGCGAACCATGTTGACAAAGGCGTCTATCAGACTGAATGTATTAAACATTCAGTTAGGAGGCGCTTTTTTTTGCCTGGGCCAAGACGCTATTTCCACGACTTGCCGAGCTGCCCGTGTTTTGATATTTCCACATCAAACATAAAAAACGCCTGAACACGAATTTGAACAATGTCCACGGCTAAAGCACTGAATGAGATATTTACCACGCACAAAAAACTGGCGATGAACCGCAATATAGTAATCGGGGAAATAGCGAAAATTGCTGTTTCTATGACTGAACTCATTAAATAGACATCCCTATTATGAATCCGGAAAAAAAACTATTCTCTTATTTTGGGCCTATTGTTAACACTGTCAGCGGCTCTCTCAGCAGCTATAAGACATTAGCCAGACAAATCAAACCTATGAATCAAGAAAAAATACTATTCCCTTATTTTCAGCCCATTGTCGGCGCTGCCAGCGGCACTATCATCGGTTACGAAGCGTTAGCCCGGCAATATGACGCCACGGGCCGGGTTATTTCGGCAGGCGAATTGTTTTCTTCTACCGATATTGCCGCCGACCAACTGATAATCTGGGATCGCATGGTTCGCCGTCAAGCTCTGGAGCAATTTAGCCAATCAAATTACAAAGGCTATTTAACCATCAATATTTCAGCCGCCTGGATCGACCAGATCACTGACTTCAACTCCTTACCGACGCTGTTAATGCTGGACGAATTTAATATTGACAGAAGCCGCATTATTATTGAAATAACCGAATCGAAAGGCGACCTGGACAAGCTCGTCGAAATTGTCAGCGTCTATCGCCAACACGGCTTGAAAATAGCGATTGATGATTTTGGCGCCGGCTTTTCTCAGCTGGAAAGGGTCATGGCCATACAACCCGACATCATCAAACTGGACATGCAATTATTCCAGAATGCAGCCAAAGGCGGTATAGCCAGCGATGTAGTGCATTTGATATCGCGTCTGGCGAAACGCACCGGTTGCCGCATCGTTTGCGAGGGCGTGGAAACCGTTGAAGACTTCCATTTCGGTTTAAGCTGCGGCGCTCAATTTATGCAAGGCTACCTATTTTCGCCCGCCACCGCGGAATTTAAAGAACCGCTGTATTATCAAAAACAAATCAATTCATTACGAAAGACCTTCCTGAAAAAGACCTTAGCTAAAGAAGAACACAAAATACAGTTTATCGCCAACATTAAGGACTTAATCGAACTCCTGAAAAAATCCTTGGAAACCGATTTCCATATCAACAAATTATCAGCACACCCGTTTGAAAAAAGCGGCATCTTACGATTCTATTTATGCAATAACGAAGGCGACCAAATCTCATCGAATTTTAATTTTACCGAAAGCGAGTGGTTCGAGGACCCTGCTCAAATTGGCTTTAACTGGGCATGGCGACCTTATTTTTATCAACTGTTGGCGCTTGAATCGGCAAAAGACAGTTACCGACTGGTAACCTCTGAGCGTTACCGGGATTTTAATAGCGATATGCTGTGCAAAACCCTATCGCTTAGACTTGACGACGAACGTATTTTATTAATTGACATTGCTGCCGAATGGCTATGATTTTTCATCCTCATCCTTACCGGCAACAATAAGCCGAGCCCTGTTAAACGGCTCTTTTTGCCCCATCCAAGGCAAATGCAACGCCGGCCTAAAACAGAAAAGCAACCACCGCTTTCAATTTGCCGCCATCAATGACAGGCATCGCAAGCATGGAATTCAAGCGTCCCTCTGCCGGGGCGAGTTCCGAGTTATTTCTGATAGCGGGAACGCCGGTTAGCCATACCCTGCCCAACAGTCCCTCGCCTTTACGCACTGCGATGGTTTCAAACATCTCCGCCAACTCATCATTTTGTTTACTGTATCCGGACTGACACACCAGCCGCCGGCCGCTTTCATCCGGCACCCATATCTGTAAGCGTTTGGCAATTGGCGTAGCCTTAGCCGACAGAAACGTCATGATATAAACCTGATTTGCAACAACCGAAACCGGAATACCCAATACCGTTGTTATCCCGGCTTTTCTGGCATCCGGGCTTCTGATAAAAGCCTGAGCTTGGCCCAGGTCCTCTATCAGCTCAGGCATGCCTGTTGCCCATACCTGCCCTGGTAAACCGGAACCTTTGATGAAGCTCATTTTTTTGGACATTCTCTCAAAATCACCCAGCGTACCGTAATATCCGTCAATAACAGTCAGCTCAGTATTTTTCTCTAAACTGTTACTCCATACTTCTATAGCACCGGCATGATGATGATCGTCTCCACACAAAAAAACCACCACCGCCATTATAAATTCACCTGAAAAAACAGGTATGGCAATACCGCACGTTAAACCCGCTTTTTTGGCTGATTTGGTCCGCTTAAAATAAGAGTGATCAAACTCCGTTAATACCACCGGATGGCCTACGGCCCATGCTTTACCGGGCAAACCTTCATCATAAGCGAAGGATTCCTTTTCGCTGGCGACCCGGAATTCATTCATAGAACCATACAGTCCTGCGCTAAACTCCAAACGGGTACGATCTTTTGTGGGTAGCCATATTTCCGTTACCTTAATAAATGTTTTCATATCAAGCCGTGTTCTTTATAGAAGAAAGCCGCTTATCAGCAGCCGGATCGTTTTCAGTTATCTGAAGGGACTTATCTTAGACATCATCAGAATAGCTGAGGATTAATAATGATTATCCAAGTATTAGCAGGTTTTATGCCGGATAGGAGCAATCCCCTGAGTAACAAAAGCCGCCGCTCCGGCCTTGCACCGTCCTCATCACAATCTACACAACCGGGACCCATGCAGATATTGCCGGACCGCCTGGTAGCGAAAGTTAATATCAAAGAACCAATATCGCCCATGCTCTCGTAAAGCGCCTGCTTTTGGTGCGACCAGTCCTATACCGTACATCAATAGATCTTAATTGGTGCAACATCAGGGATGATTGCACTTATTCGATGCATTATTTTCAACCCCTTAACTATCCTTACCCTCCAACAGGCAATCGATAACCTATTGTAATTATTAAATAAGATTTATATAAAAATGCATATAACCATTTTGGCACAACGCTTGCGTTCAACAGTTTAGAAGTTCCACTTGCGGGGTACTTAAATATCTTGGTTTAACGGCGAACCATATTGACAAAGGCGTCTAACAGACTGAATGCAGAAGCATTCCGCTTGGAGACGCTTTTTTTTGTTCCAAGCAAGGACCGGAAAAGCCTAACAACTTAATAAACGAACGCGTCTTATATGTGACATTGCCGTCGAGCATCTATGATTTTGAATATTCGCAGCGATTTAAACCCCTTATCTTGCAGGCATCAATACCTCCTGATATCGGCAGGGTCGGCGCACAACCCTCGTAATGGCCTGCAAAAAACAGATGCATGGACGTAACCTCAATCTAAGCGAACTATTTACCACTTAACAATCCCAATCATAAATATAGAAACAGGAGATTGCATCATGCCAACTAATTTGAAAAACTCCGGACGATTAACAATCAAAATGCGTTTTACGATCATTGTAAGCACCTTGATCATCGGTTTTTCGCTATTCGGTTTCTCATCCTTCAAGGCTATGAAGACATTGAATGTTAACGGTCCCATTTATCAACGCATCGTTCAGGGTAAAGATATTATTGCCGATGTTCTGCCTCCGCCCGAATACATCATCGAATCCTATCTGGTGACGCTGCAATTATCCCAAACCACCGACCCGACTGAAATCAGCGCCTTAGTGACGCAATTTCAAACACTCAAAGCGGAATACGAGACCCGTCACAATTACTGGACAGACCAAGCGTTGCAACAGGAACTTCAGGTTTCTTTACTTGACCGCTCTTACCGGGCCGCGCAAACCTTTTACAATGAAGCCGACCAACACTTTCTACCGAGCATCCAGGCCGGTGACCGTGACGGCTCGCTCGCCAGCCTCCTGAAAATGCGCCGCGCTTATGAAGAACACCGTAATGCTATTAATGAGGTAGTGAAACTGGCAACAGCCCGTAACCTGGAAGATGAAACACAAGCGCACGCAACAATATCCCGCTACAAAATCTTCTTGGTCGGCATTTTCATCTTCAGCGTTGCCATGGCGGTCATACTGACCGTACTGATCAGCCGCGGCATTATCGGCTCGCTCAAAAAACTCCAGCAGGTTGCAGGAGCCATTGCCAATGGCGACCTGAACTCCCGCATTGACACGCATCGAAAAGATGAAATCGGCGATTTATTGTGCTCTATGAAAGACATGCAGGATTCTATCAACTTCTTCGTTAACGGCCTGGACGATATGGCGCAAAAGCACGCCCAGGGCTGGGTCAAAGAGCAACTCGACAGCTCGACATTTTCCGGCATATACGGAAAAATAGCCTATGAAATTAACGACTTGATTCAATCGCGCATCACGATAAACAGAAAGCTGATCAGCATCGTCTCTCAGTATTCAAAAGGCGATTTCTCTGTTGACATGGACGTTTTACCGGGAGAGACCATCGTCATTACCGAGATTATGGACAATGCCAAAAAGACCTTCCTCGCCGTTAACAACGAAATCAAAATGCTCGCAGAAGCAGGCGCTCGAGGCGATTTCTCAAAGCGTAGCGATCCGGATAAATTCGAGTTCATGTTCAAAGGGATTTTGGCTAATCTCAATAACTTGATGGAAACCTGCGATGTCGGCTTTAACGATGTATTGCATGTCGCCGATGCCTTGGCTCAAGGCGACTTGACCCAAACCATCGACAAAGACTATCCCGGTACTTTTGGCGAAGTGATCGTCGGCATGAATAGTATTGTAAGCAACCTCAAAGACCTGGTAGGCAACATCAAAGACTCCACCGACAACATTAACACCGCCGCTAAAGAAATCGCCTCCGGTAACAATGACTTATCTCAACGCACCGAAGAGCAAGCCGCCAGCCTGGAACAAACCGCCGCGAGCATGGAACAACTGACCTCCGCCGTGCAGCATAATGCCGCCAACGCCCAACATGCCAACCAGCTCGCCGTCGACGCATCGAACATCGCAGGCAAAGGCGTTAAAGTGGTCGGCCAAGTCGTGGCGACGATGAATGAAATCAATGAATCCTCGCGCAAAATCGGAGATATTATCGCTGTCATCGACAGCATTGCTTTTCAGACCAACATTCTTGCTCTCAACGCCGCGGTAGAAGCCGCCCGCGCCGGAGAACAAGGCCGCGGCTTTGCCGTTGTCGCGGTGGAAGTGCGCAATCTTGCGCAACGCGCCGCGACCGCCGCAGGAGAAATTAAAGAGTTGATCAACGATTCGGTAGACAAAGTCTCGGGAGGCAGCGAATTAGTCGGCCAAGCCGGACAGACTATGGAAGAAATTGTCGCCTCCATCCGCGGCGTTACCGAGATGATGTCTGAAATCACCGCCGCTTCCGCCGAACAAAGCTCCGGCATCGAACAAGTCAATCAAGCGATCGCTCAAATGGATGACGTAACCCAACAAAATGCCGCCCTGGTAGAACAAGCCGCGGCCGCAGCGGAATTGCTGGAAGAACAAGCGCAAAACCTGGTCATCAACGTGAGCAGTTTTAAAGTGGCGAATAACTCAGCCGCGTCACACAACTATTTCCATTTACCGCCCGCGAAAAAAGAACGTCCATTAACCGGCATGAGCGCCGTTAAAAAATTACAGTTACAACTTGCCGGCAGTGATGAATGGGACGAGTTTTAATCCGCCTTTATTAGCTTTGGCCGCGACGGATGAGGCATAGCGTACGCGACACGGATGCTCCTATGCCGGAACAAGATATTTCCGGACGAATAATACATCGCATCGTCTGCGCTCCGGCTGTTAAGTAGTTGGGCAAAAGTTTTCTGGCATGAGTGGGAGCGGCTTTAGCCGCGATTGTCGCGGCTAAAGCCGCTCCCACTCATGTTAAGAAACTTATGGACACCTACATATTATCTAAAAAATTAACTTTTGTTTGTCGGCCAATTAGCCGCCCCCCCCTTTAATATATAAGTTATGGACATTGCCATCACCACCCCCGCCTTGTTATTTCCCGCCATTTCCGTGTTATTTTTGGCCTATTCCAACCGTTTTCTGGCGATTGCCAGCCGGATTAGAGAACAGCATAACCTGTTTAACAAAACCCAAAGCCCGGTTGCAAAAAAACAGATCGACAGCCTAAGGCTTCGCATCCGCTTTATTGTGGCTATGCAAGTGCTGGGAGTCGTCGGCATCATCTGCTGCACCATCGCTATGGGGCTGATTTTTTACGGACTGCAATATCCCGGCAACATTACTTTTGCATTCAGCATGATTTTTATCGTTTTATCTTTATTAGCCTCAATAAGCGAATTACTGCTCTCAACAAAAGCGCTCAATATTGAACTGGAAGATATGGAGGCGCATTAGCCGTCGATTTTTCATAGTTGGTGCAAACTAACAGCTCAATGCACAAAATTGATGCATTACCGGCCTAGGCCCATTTCGCCTTAGCTTAACCAATACACGCTATAACCGCCTAGATTCATTAACTTAAACCCGTCAAACAAACATTTAAAAATTTTGGCACGGGCATTGCTTTAAACAATACAGGAGCCCCAACGACGGGGCGCCAAAAAAAATATCGGTTCAACGGCGAACCAAAACAGACAAAGGCGTCTACCAAACTGAATACAGTACATATTCCGTTGGGTGGCGCTTTTTTTTTGCTGATTTTTTCAAACCTGCTGAGGTCAATATGAAACAAACCGGACGATTTACTATTAAAAAACTGGTTACGGCACTGGTTGCCGTGGCTGCGGTATCAACCTACTCCTTTGCAACCAGCGCCTACGCAGCCGACAAACTGGAAAAAGAAAGTTTAAAGCTCGGCTTCATCAAACTGACCGATATGGCGCCTTTGGCGGTTGCCTTGGAAAAAGGCTATTTCGAAGATGAAGGCCTTTCCGTGCAAGTAGAAGCGCAAGCCAACTGGAAAATATTGTTAGACCGGGTGATTGGCGGTGAACTGGATGGCGCACATATGCTGGCAGGCCAGCCCATTGGTGCAACGATAGGCTTTGGCACCAAAGCGGACATCATTACAGCATTCAGCATGGACTTAAACGGTAATGCCATTACCGTATCCAACGATGTCTGGAATCAAATGAAGCCGCAAATTCCTATGAAAGACGGCAAGCCGGTACATCCTATTAAAGCCGACACACTAAAGCCTGTCGTTGAAAAATATAAAAGCGAGGGCAAGCCTTTCAATATGGGAATGGTTTTTCCTGTTTCAACGCATAATTATGAGTTACGTTACTGGCTGGCCGCAGGCGGTATCAAACCTGGGTTTTACGCGCCGCCTGAAGAGACCTCAGGCCAAATTGACGCCGAGGCCAAACTCTCCGTAACCCCGCCACCGCAAATGCCTGCCACGATGGATTCAGGCACGATTGTCGGCTACTGCGTGGGCGAACCCTGGAACCAACAAGCTGTATTTAAAGGCATTGGCGTACCTGTTATAAGCGATTATGAAATTTGGAAAAACAACCCTGAAAAAGTTTTCGGCGTTACCAAAGAATGGGCCGACAAAAACCCCAATACCCACAAAGCAGTCATTAAAGCATTGATTCGTGCAGCTATGTGGCTGGATGCAGAAAACAACAAAAACCGCCCTGAAGCAGTCGAAATGTTATCTCAAAAGCAGTATGTCGGTGCTGACTACGACGTTATCGCAAACAGTATGATCGGCACTTTTGAATATGAAAAAGGCGATAAACGCGACTTGCCCGATTTCAACGTATTCTTCCGTCATAACGCAACTTACCCTTACTACAGTGATGCAATATGGTATTTATCGCAAATGCGCCGCTGGGGCCAAATCAACGAATACAAAACCGATGCATGGTTCATGGAAACCGCTAAAAAAGTGTATCGCCCCGATATTTACATGGCTGCGGCTAAGGAGTTGATTACCGAAGGCAAAGCGAAAGCCGCCGATTTTCCTGCCGACAACGAAACCGGCATCAAGCCGCCCAGCGCTGATTTTATTGACGGTATTTCTTATGATGCCACCAAACCCAATGATTATCTGAGCAAGTTCCCTATCGGTCTTAAAGGTAAGCAAAAAGTAGTGAGCGGCAAGATTGCCGAATAATTAGCATCATTCCCACGCTCCGGCGTGGGAACACAGGAGAGACGCTTCAGCGTCGCGGTTTTCGTAGATCCTGGGTTGTCAAGCGCCGGCTTGGCAACCGGCCCGAGTTAAATATAGTGAGGGGAACGTTAAACATGACAAGGCCAAGAATATTAAACAGCATCGCATTTTTTCAACCGGCTGACGGTGAACCGATACGCTCGGTTGTCAGCCAATCTAAAGAGGCGGTGGTGGTGGCTTGGTACATACAACAGGGGCAGCAAATCCCCCTACATGTTCATCCTCAGGGACAGGATACCTGGACCGTATTAACCGGCAAAGGCCACTATTATCTGGACACTCATGGCACTACCCAACCGATTATGGCGGGCGATGTCGTCGTAGCCCATAGCGGTGAAGTCCACGGGGTATTTAACGACAACCCCGAACCGTTGGCATTTATTTCGGTTGTCTCGCCTGCCGAGGCAGGATATCAACCTATTTGACAAAGCAACGATACGTAAAACAAATGCCCCCTTATTACAGTCGGTGAAAATTCAGGAGCCAAGCAATGCACAATAAAATCATCAAATTTTTTAATATAACCGGACTCACCTGGTTTATTCCTTTGGTAAAAATAGCCGCAGGAGAAAACCCCTCGCTGCAAATCCGCCAACTTTGGCTGATTATGGGCATTCCCATCGTCGCATTTATGCTGTTTCTGGGCCTGTGGAGCTTTTCCGCCTCCAAGGTCAACACCAGCTTGGGCGCCATTCCCGGTCCAATCGCGGTATGGCACGAAGCCGCCGGATTACTGCACGATCATTACGCAGAACGGGCCAAAGAAACCGAATATTACCAACGCCAGCAAGCCCGCAACGAGCAAAAGCACGCGGAAGATCCGAGCGCCGAAATAAAAGTCCGTCCCTATAACGGTCAGGCCACCTATCTCGACAAGATTTTCACCAGCCTTTACACGGTCTTTGCCGGCTTTATAATTGCCACCCTGATCGCCGTACCGTTCGGTCTATTCTGCGGCATGAGCCCGATCTTCAACTCCGCGATCAACCCGCTGGTGCAGATTTTCAAACCGGTATCGCCATTAGCCTGGCTGCCCATCGTCACCCTGGTGGTCAGTGCCGTGTATGTAACCGGCGATGATTCCTGGTTTGAAAAATCCTTTCTGACCTCCGCGATTACCGTCACCTTGTGTTCGCTGTGGCCGACCCTGATCAATACCGCCGTTGGCGTATCATCGATAGACAAGGACCTGATCAATGTCGGCAAGGTGTTGCGTCTTAGCTGGAGCACCCAAATCAAGAAAATCATTTTACCGTCAGCATTACCTTACATTTTTACCGGTATGCGTTTATCCTTGGGTGTGGGCTGGATGGTACTGATCGCTGCGGAAATGCTGGCGCAAAATCCGGGGTTGGGCAAATTCGTCTGGGATGAATTCCAGAACGGCAGTTCCAACTCCTTGGGTCGAATCATGGTCGCAGTATTTACTATCGGTCTGATCGGCTTTGCCTTGGACCGTATCATGCAGTCCCTACAAAACATATTCTCTTTCGGTAGAGCGCTTTAATCAAGGAGTCGGTGATGTCCGTCGTAAATCTTAATATTGTGAACACGCGCGCGCAGAACAAGTCGCCCGCGCCATCGAATGACGCCCATCAGCCTTTACTGGAATTAAAAGCTGTCTGCAAAAGCTATGGCGCGACATCCATACTCAACAACATCAACCTGAGCATTAAAGAAGGCGAGTTCGTCGCCATTGTCGGCTTTTCCGGCAGCGGCAAAACCACGCTAATCTCGGCTATTGCGGGCTTAATTCAGGCCGATAGCGGCGAAGTGCTGAAACAAGGCCAACCGATTACCGAACCGGGTCCGGATCGCGGCGTCGTGTTCCAAAACTATTCGCTGATGCCTTGGCTGACAGTATTTGAAAACGTGGCACTGGCCGTCGATGAGATTTTTAAAGACTGGTCCCCAGAACAACGTAAGGCGCATACCGAAAAATACGTCAGGATGGTTAATCTCGGCGCAGCTATGGATAAAAAACCCGCCGAACTGTCCGGCGGCATGCGCCAACGGGTCAATGTCGCGCGCGCCTTGGCGGCCAGTCCCGACATTTTACTGCTGGACGAACCGCTCAGCGCGCTGGATGCGTTGACGCGCGGCAACTTGCAGGATGAAATTTTACAAATCTGGTCCCAGGAAAAGAAAACCGTCATCCTGATTACCAATGATGTCGACGAAGCGATTTACATGGCAGATCGGGTAATCCCGCTTAATCCCGGCCCCGATGCGACTTTCGGCCCCGATTTTCATGTCAATATCGACCGTCCCAGAGACCGGACTGCGTTAAACCATAACGCCGAATTTAAACGCTTACGCGCCGAAATAACCCGTTATTTAATGGACATCGGCATCGAAAAAAACTTGGCTTCGACTACTGATAAAGTCGTTCTGCCCAATGTCAGGCCCAATACCAGCAATGACTGGGATCGCGACCAATCCGCTTTAAAGCCCGCTCAGGACGATTTAGGCCGTCCCCGTTACCTGGAGTTTTCGCAGCTGTCCAAAATCTACCCGACTCCCGACGGCAACAGCACGGTTAAAGTCGTGGACGGCTTCGATATGAAAATGAAAAAAGGCGAATTCATATCGATCATCGGCCATTCCGGCTGCGGCAAATCAACCGTGCTATCGATGACCGCCGGTCTCAACAGCGTCTCCGAAGGCGTTATTATCCTGGACAACAAGGAAATTGCCAGCGCGGGACCCGATCGGGGCGTGGTATTTCAGGCGCCCAGCTTATTCCCTTGGCTGACCGCGTTTGAAAACGTCATGCTCGGCGTCGATAAAGTCTATCCGCACGCCTCCCAATCGGAACGCGACGACATCGTCGAATATTATCTGACCCGCGTCGGCTTGAGCGACTCGCTCCGCAAAAAAGCCGGCGATATGTCCAACGGCATGCGCCAACGGGTCGGCATTGCCCGCGCCTTTGCCTTGTCGCCCAAACTGCTGTTACTGGATGAACCGTTCGGCATGCTGGATTCATTGACCCGCTGGGAATTGCAAGAGGTATTGATGGAAGTCTGGGAAAGAACCCACGTCACCGCCATTGTGGTTACCCATGATGTCGACGAGGCCATCCTGCTGGCCGACCGGGTGGTGATGATGACCAACGGCCCGCACGCCAAAATCGGAAAAATCCAAGAGATTGATCTGCCCAGACCGCGCAGTCGTAAAGCCCTGCTGGAGCATCCTGATTATTATAAATACCGGGAAAGCATATTAAGCTTTCTAACCGAGTGCGATCATACCCATTAATAGCAGTTCATCAACAACCGCGTTACCTCAACAAAAGGAGGCTTTATGCCGCAGAAAAAAACCAATCGTCCCTTGTCCTCAGCTTCAGTGCTGGCACTCGCTGTCGTCAGCGGCTCGGCCTTGGCTGACATTAACCAAAAAGTTGAAGACGCGCTCAATTTCTATCATTACGGTAAAAACGGCGCGATCAAGATTGACCTGAATACTCGCTGGGAAAACGTCGATCAAGACCGAGGCGCTCCCAAAACAGCCAATGGCGTCACCTCGCGTTTACGGGCCGGTTTGCTGTCGCCGGTGTTTCACGGCATACAAGGTTATGCCGAATATGAAGGCAATCTTGCCATGACCGAAGATTTCAACAGTTTACGCAACGGCATTACCCGCTACTCAGCAATTCCCGACCCCGAAAAAAGCGAACTCAACCAACTCTGGATCAGCTACGCAGGTATTCCCGATACCGTGATTAAAGGCGGGCGGCAACGCATCAAACTCGACGACGACCGCTTTATCGGCAACGTCGGCTGGCGGCAGATGGAAACAACCTTTGATTCGGTGCTGATCACCCACAACAATCAACAGCTGTTCGGTCTGACCATTAACGCCGGCTATATCGGCAACGTCAACACCTTCACCTCCACGACCGAAAACATTAACGCCCCGATTCTGAACGTCAATTATAAAGTCGGCGATTACGGCAATCTGGTCGGTTACGGCTACTGGCTGGATTATACCGAGAAGGAAAACTATGAAAAATCCAGCGAAACCTACGGCTTACGCATGAGCAACTGGCAAAAACCGGGGGACTCTCTCAAGTTGAGCGATAACTACGGCCTGGTTTATACCGCTGAATGGAGCTACCAACAAAGTTATGGTCATGGCGCTACGCCGTATCAAGCCAACCGCTTTAATTTGATGGGCGGCTTTACCGCCTATAACTTCACCTTCCAAGGCGCGATGGAACAACTTAACGGTGGCGGCCTTAATAAAACCTTCGACACGCCGTTGGGCACCAACCATGCGTTTCAAGGCTGGGCAGACTTGTTCCTGGCGACTCCGGCAAACGGTATTCGCGATGTATTCGGCACCGTTTATACCACGCTGGATCGCGGCAGCATCGTATTAAGCGGGGTTTATCATGACTTTAGCGATGATACCGGACGCTTCCGCTACGGCAAGGAATATGATTTCTCGGCGCTTAAGAAATTCGGCAAACATTATTCGGTGTTAGCCAAATACGCTTATTACGATGCAGAGACCTTCGGGGGGACAACCGACACTCAAAAAGTCTGGTTACAAGGCAATATAAGCTTCTAAAATCCAGGGCTTTTTTGCACCAAAACAACGCACCCCACATTGCACCATAATAATGCGAAGCGCATTATTATGGTGCTTATTTGCCCTTTTCTTTCAATTTCATAACGTTCCGCACCTTGCCAATCCGAGTGTAGATAAGCGCTACGCCCAAGACTGCGAAAATACAGCGAGCGAGCAATATACAAGTCACTGAAGCACATCTAAAGCGCCTCCTTTTGGTGCTTTATGCCCTACATTTGCGGTCGTCCGCACCTTAAATAACCCCCCATTGCTAACGCCTCAGCGTATCTGGCATGCAACATGCTTTTGCTAATCCAGTCATCTTTATAACTGGAAATCTATCATGTCATCGCAACGCCTTAACCTGTTCTCCTTCTCGGGAAAAACCAAAATTCTCCACATGACGTGGATGGCTTTTTTTATCAGTTTCGTAGTCTGGTTTAACCACGCACCGTTAATGATGGTGATCGCTAAAACGCTGGGCATGAACAACTCGGAAATAAAAACCATCCTGATTTTAAACGTCGCCTTGACCATTCCGGCGCGCATCGTGATCGGCATCCTGGTCGATAAATTCGGCCCTAAACGCACTTATTCAACCTTGTTGGCGGCGGGCAGCATTCCCTGTTTTATGTTCGCTTTTGCCACCAGTTTTGAGCAACTGGCCCTGGCCCGTTTCTTATTAGGCTTTATAGGCGCCGGTTTCGTGATCGGCATCCGCATGGTCGGCGAATGGTTTCCGGCCAAACAAGTGGGTATTGCCGAAGGTATTTACGGCGGCTGGGGGAACTTCGGTTCAGCGGCGGCGGCCGGGGCTTTGCCCGCTCTGGCGCTGATCTACGGCGGCGATGAAGGCTGGCGCTATGCCATTGCAACCACAGGCGCTATTTCACTGCTTTATTCGGTCATCTATTTTTTCAGCGTGTCCGATACCCCCAAAGGCTCGACTTACTTTAAGCCTAAAAAAGCCGGGGCGATGGAAGTCACCAGCATATGGGATTTGTTTTTCTATATTCTGATGAGCATCCCGTTGTACGCCACCTTGAGCCTGCTAACCTGGAAATTATCGCCGACCGGCGCCAACCTGTTATCGAATGGCGCGGCCCTCTGCATTTATACCGGCATTTGGGTTTTATTCTTCTATAACGTCTATAAAATCATCCATGTCAATGAAGAGCATCTGCAACACCCGATAGAGGAAATTCATAAATACAAATTCAAACAGGTTGCCATTCTGGACCTGGCCTATTTCATTACCTTCGGTTCGGAATTAGCCGTTGTTTCGATGTTGCCGCTGTTTTTCTTCGATACTTTCCATGAGTCGCATGGCATTACCATGGTCGAAGCCGGTTTGCTGGGCGGCAGTTTTGCCTTTATTAACTTGGTTGCGCGGCCAATCGGCGGCTGGATCAGCGATAAATTCGGCCGTAAATTATCCTTGAGTATTTTTGTGCTGGGTCTGTCGCTAGGTTATTTCTGCATGTCGCTGATCAATTCGGAATGGCCTATTGCCTTGGCGGTATTGATAACCATGGCCTGCTCCTGCTTTGTATCGGGCGGCTGCGGCGCGGTATATGCAATCGTTCCGTTGATTAAACGGCGCATGACCGGGCAGATCGCAGGCATGGTCGGCGCTTACGGCAATGTCGGCGGCGTGTTGTTTTTGACCATATTATCGTTTGTTACACCGGCGGTATTTTTTGTGGTCATCGCGGCGGTGGCGTTATCGGTGTTGCTTGCCGTACAGTTTATTGACGAACCGAAAGGTCACATGGCCGAAGTTCAAGAAGACGGTACCGTAGAAATGATTGAGTTGAATTGAATCGGATGAAATATTCAGCCCATAAATGTAAATAGATTAATTCACCACGAAGGCACGAAGAAAAAACAAGATAAAACTTCGTGCCCTTCGTGTCTTCGTGGTGATATGCCTTTTATACCCGGATATAAACTATAAACCATGCCCAAACCAACACTCAAAGTCAGCATCGGCTATGCCGGCGATAAAGGCATCAAGCCGGATAATGAGGACTTTTTCGGTTCGTTAATACCGGAAGGCCCGCAGTTGACCCATAAAGGCATAGCCGTTGCCATTGCCGACGGCATGAGCGGCAGCGACGCCGGGAAACAGGCCAGTCACTGCTGCGTCATCAGCTTTCTAAGCGATTATTACAGCACCCCCGACTCCTGGTCGGTCAAACATGCCGGACAAAAGATTCTTTCCGCAACCAATTCCTGGCTATACAGCCAGGGACAAAGCCGCTATGAATCGACCAAGGGCATGGTCAGCACGCTCAGTATTATTGTTCTGAAATCGAACACTGCGCATATTTTTCATATCGGCGATTCGCGCATTTATCGCTTGCGGCAGGGTAATTTCGAGCAGATAACCCGCGATCATCGCATCTGGGTTAAAGAAAAAAATTATCTTAACCGCGCAATGGGCATAGAACCGCATCTGGAAGTCGATTACCGGACGCTTTCTTTAGAAGCAGGCGACCTGTTTTTAATGACTACTGACGGGGTGCATGACTTTATCGATGAAAAAACCCTGAAAAAACTGCTGATCCAAGATGCGGATTTAACCCTGATTGCCGAAAAAATCATGTACCAGGCCGCGGATAATCGCAGCGACGACAATCTGACCTGCCAACTGGTCAGAGTCGATGAACTGCCCGAAGCCAAAGAAGACGAGATTATTCGCCGCCACACCAACCTGCCCTTCCCGCCACTGTTGGAACCCGGCATGATCATCGACGGTTACCGGATTGAGGCGGAATTGCACGCCAGCAAGCGCACCCAGATTTACCGGGCTTTCGATACCAAAACCGATACCCGGGTTATTTTGAAGACCCCGTCTATCCTTTATGATGACGATCCTCATTACATAGAACATTTCCTGCATGAAGAATGGGCCGGAAAACGCATTCGTCACGAAAATGTGCTAAAAATCCTCAGCACTAACCGGGAAAAAAGCTGTCTTTACTACGTCACCGAATTTCTCGACGGCCCGACGCTGAGGCAATGGATAAGCGCTAATCCCAAGCCTGAAATTAAACAAGCCAGGAAAATAGTCGAACAGATTGCCAAAGGGCTGCGGGCTTTTCATCGCATGGAAATGCTGCATCAGGACTTGAAACCCGAAAACATCATGTTCGATAGCAACGGCATCGTTAAAATCATCGATTTCGGCTCGGTTAAAATCGCCGGCATCGCGGAAATTACGCCGCTGGAACACGGCGGGGCGGACAACATACTCGGCACCTTGAATTACACCGCGCCCGAATATCATCTGGGACAGAACGGCACGGTAAAGTCCGACTTGTTTTCTCTGGGCGTCATCACTTATGAAATGCTCAACGGCGCCTTGCCTTTCGGCCAGGATATGCCTGAAAAACCCAACAAAATGAATCTGGCAAAGCTCCATTATGTGCCCAGTTTTCATCACAATGCCCTGGTGCCGATCTGGATTGACGGCGCATTAAAAAAGGCCACCTCCATCACCCCGCAATTTCGCTATGACGATTTATCGGAGTTCCTCTACGACCTGTCGACACCCAACCGCAAGTTTTTAAGCGCGGAAGAAGCCATACCGTTAATACAGCGCAATCCGTTATTATTCTGGAAAGGCTTGTCGATAGTGCTGCTGTTTACCAATCTGGTCCTGATGTATTTGTTGGTGCATGGCAATTAGCGTGGACAATAACGGGCGACCGGGGGTCGCCCATCGAAGCTTATGACGGCTTTGTTACGCGCTTACAATTCAAATTCCGCTGGATCGATCCCCAATTCCTTGGCTATTCTGGTAGCCACCTTTTTTTCATCGAAATCAAAAACGCCGTCTGAAGAAGCAATGGCTATAATCATGCGAACCAACAGGCGCGAGGCTTGAGCATTCGACTTCATCTTGCCTAATGCTTCATACGCTTTGGCTTCGCCGATGTCTCTATCGAATTCAAGCTGGCCTACAAAATCCTGAAAGGCCTTGATCACATCGCTGGTGGTAAAAATCGACAGCGCATCATGACTTTCGATAAATTTGACCATTTTTTGCTTTTCGTCGGAACTAATGCTGCCATCGGCCATCGCAACCAATGCGGAGCCTGCCATCGCTGCATTCAGAAAATCCTTGTTCTTGAATTTTAAAGCCTCTGTTTTTAACTCGTTGGCTTTGCTTTTTAATTGACTTAGAAAATTATCGAAACTCATTGTGTTCTCCTGATGTTAAATAGGTTGTTGATTATGTAGACATGTAGCGGGTTACGACTGTAAAGCTTTTACCACGAAGACGCGAAGGGCACGAAGATTTAAAGCATAAAGTCAGCTTAGGGTGTATGCATGAAATAACTTCACAAGTTAGGCTTGGCAGGTTTTTAAAACCTGACAAGCCTGGGTAATCTAGCTACGAAAAGATGTAACCCAACAAAGCCGTCCTTCATGTCTTGGTGGTGAAAAATTTCTTAAATACTGCTCAGTTATTTAACAGACAGCTCAGTATACTCCGGCAAAGCAATCGACTCCCTGTCACCATAGTACAGCTGTCTGTCTATAATATCCCGTCCCCATTGCTTATGCGTCTCCACTTCGCACATCGCGTCGTGCATCCTGAACACCGCGGGCGAAGAACTTTGATTCAAGGCCAACGCCATTTCATAGTCTTCACTGCCGACGCTGTACATAGCTTCGATGACCGGCACCTGGGTTGGATGAATAGCGGTTTTGCCGGTCAAGCCATGCGCCAAATCCAGTCGAATCTCTTTTTGCAGGGTGACGGCATCATCCAGGTATTCGAACACCGGCGCGGCCAACGAAAAGCCGTAAGGCTTAAATACCGTAACCAGCTGCGCGATAACATGGCCCAGCGGGGTTTCATACACGGTCATATTTCTTGGCCGCCTGATACCTAAAAGGTTCATCAGGTCGTTGCCGCCAATGCGCAGCATTAATATCCGCGCAACAATATCCTCCTGTAATAAGCCCTGACGCAATGCGTTCATCGCGCCGACATCGAAGACCTCTCTGGTTTCCAGCGTCGGCATGACCTTAAACGGTGTGCCCTGCAATTGATCGAAATAAGCGTGGAAATTAGTTTCGTTAAATTTCGGCAACACAAAGCCGTCAACCTTTTCGATACAGGGCAGATCCAGCAGCCGGGCCAGGATTTCCGGATTTCTGGCCCGGATAAAACGGAACCGGGTCGGCGTGTCCCTGAAGCCCTGCAAGCAAAGCCCTAAATGACGCAGGCTGCTGTCGACCTCGGCATGAGAGACGGCGTCTTCGGTGCAAAAAATCATCGACCGCAAGGCTTCCAATTTTTCGCCATTGGCGCAATCCATCAGGTCCAGGCGATGCGCGGGCATATACAGCGACGCGCCTAAACACCACGGCGAAAAGGATTTTGGCGGTGTATTCATCATTGCATCTCCCGGTAATTGCTCCTGCATGACTCTACCTCCTGCATCCCTGCGAGTCGTTTGATTAGCGCCACTGCCCGGTACGGCAGGTCGGTAACAATATCTATCGGAATAGACCGGGATTCGGCCAGCCAGCGCAAATGCCGGGTAGCCTCGCAATCCGAATCCTGTAACAGCAACACCTGCGCTTCGCGGCGCAATAAAACCCGCGTCGCCTCGCCGATACCGGGCTTGATGTAATTATGCTGTTTAACGCCGTAACGTTCGCTAATCCAGCTCAATAACGCTTGGGAAACACTTTGTAAGTGTAGCCGGTCATGAGAGCCGATTTCAAAGTCGCTCGCGCATTGTTGCCGCGCATGGTCAACGCAAGCCAGCATCGTGTCAATGAAATAGCGGGATAAATCGTGTTGCTCAAACTGCCGGTAATAAACGCAGCCGTGAAAATCGCTTGGCGCGGCTGTATTCGGGTCGTAAACCGAACGGCTGACCAACCCGGATACAGTGGCATTCAGGATGCACGAAGGGATCAGATAATCCTCCGAAGCAGCGGCAACCGCCGCGCTGCCTGACAAATCGGTCAGCACATACAATTCAGCGGGAATAGTCACGCCATCGGTGACGGCAAAAGCCTGTAGGCTGTCGGCCAATTGCCTCGCAATAACGCCCTTCCCGGTCCAACCGTCGACAAAAACCAACGATTCCGGCGCATGGTTTTGCAAAATACGGCGCAAAGCATTTTGATCGATACCGACATCCCGCAGTATGGAAATGGAATAATGCCTCGCCTCGGTATTGAAATGGCGTTTGAGCACATGCTTGAGCAGCACGCCGACCGGCGTTCCGGCTCTCGCCAGCGAAACCAGGGTAATGCCGTGCGGACGGGTGGCCAGGATGCGCTTCGCCAAGACCAGTAAATGTCCGGCCATGCGCTGCTGATTTAAGTCCATCGCCTGATAAAACAGCGGCAAATAATGTTCCGGCGGCAAGGACTCATGCGTCAGCATCTGGGAATAATGTTTTTTGCCGGATTGAATCAGGGCTTCCTTGATATGGACCGGCGTATCCGGCATCGCTATCGGTTTTAACAGGAACTGTACGTCGTCTAAGCTGTAACTGCCGGTGAAAGGAATGGTCATTTAGTAATTTCTCGGCAATTTATTGATGCACACATGTATTTACGCGGGTTCCCAATCCAGCTTGGGAACCCGGATGACGAAGTTCCAGCTTCGCGAAACGGGAAGCTGGAGCTTCCCACACCGAATTCCCAAGCTGGAGCTTGGGAACTAGCATAACTTCGTGTTCTTCGTGTCTTCGTGGTGAGCATTTTTCTCATTGCACTATTCGAGGCATTTTTATACGACTCGAGTAACATTATTTATAGCGTCTCAACACAAGCCAGCGTTTGAAACAGCTGGGTATTCTTGGGAATTAACGCGTAATCGCATAACGCCATAAACGCCGCATCGGTCTTGCTGTCGCCCGCGCCAAAGGTTAATAATTGGGGATGCTGCCGTCTGTAGCCTTCCAGCAAATAGCTCACCGCGCTTTCCTTGTTGATGATTTTCGGTAATACCGCGAGGTTGTTGCCGTTCAAATGCCAATACAGACTGCCGTCGACAACGTGCGGATGCGACTTGATCACCTCATCCAGCAGCGTTTTCAATATCGCTTCGGTGCCGTCGCTGTGTTTGATCACGCCGTACCAGGTTATGCCGAAATCGTCGACCAGACGGGGTTTAAAACCGGGCCGGCGTTTGGCATAAAGCTCGACTTCCGTCCACACTTCCAGCAACTTTTCATGGTAGGCGGGCAAGGCTTGCATGATGTTGTCCATCCACACCTTATCGACAGCGCGTTGTTTGTCCAAAATCACCGCGCCGTGATTCAACACCACTTCCTCCTGAAACGGCAGGTTGACGCGCTCAAAGGCATGTACATCGCGCGCCGTCACCGGCACGATTTTGAAGCCTTTGGCTAGCCAGTGCCATAGCCATTGCTGCTTTTGCGTGGCGAACGAATTGGCCGTGCCGTCGGGCAAAAAAGCCCTGACTTGCAAGGCGCTATCATCCACGCCCGCGCATTTCCTCAGGGTCTGGAACAGCGTGTCGTCAAGGTCTAAAAAAATGTAGCTTTGCATGGTTTGGAGTGTTTGGTTGAAGTTCGAATCTTGCGCTAATGGCTTGCCATGCGTGCAGCCGGTCATTTAATGCGTCGCACAACGGCGTTTCATGGCAAAGAATAATGTCCCCGTAATCGTCCTGGTTCAGGTTGTAAATAAAATTGGGGATGCCGTCGTCATAGTTGTCTTCAAACCGGCACACCCGGCCAATATCGTTGCCTTGATGAATCGGCGAGCGCGTGGTGCTTTGCACCTTGACCTTAAAACCCCGGCTTTCCAACTCCCGCCCCAACAGATAGGCGGGGGCGTTGCATTCGCCGGTGCCCAAGACCAGAATCGGGCGCTCATCGCGGCTAAATCCGCTTCGGCATAGCTGCTCGAGCACATCCTTTTCCAAGCTGATCGGCGCATCCAAACCCAACCGACCCGGCCAGGCCAACAGCGCTTTTTTACACGCGCCATTACCCGACACATTGACGGTGATGCTGTCGATGGCGGCGTTTTGACTATCCTCAAACCGTAATACGCCCTGCCTGAAACATACCCATTCCACCGCCACACCGGCTTGATCTTCCAAAGCGGCGCGGTCGTCGGGGTGGGCGAAATTGACCAGACTGACGATAAACACTTTACGCAAACCGGGATTAACCCGTTGATAGGCTTTAATCAGGCGTAAAAAAGTAAGCCCCGTGCTGATTTCGTCGTCGATTAACACCAGTGTTTCGGCCGTTAAAAACTGCTCACGGTGTTTCGTCTGCTCAGGATAATACAAGAAAAAGTCAGTAGCATGACTATGGGCTTCTTCAAACTCAAGCCGTTCGATACCGTCCAGGTGGTAACGGGTCGTTTGGATAAACAAGGCCTGCTTTGCGCCTTCGCGGCAGGCCGCATCGAATACGCCGTAGCCCAAGCCGGTTGCGGTTTCCGCCATGCCGATCCACAGCGATCCCGTCCCTATGCCGCTTTTTAATACCGCCCGTGCCAAGGAGCGATAAGACCAGCTCATGAATTTGGGCGATACCGGGTAATGCTTGCCCAATACCTTGCTGACCAGCAAAAACTTGCGCTTGCTGCTGACCCTGGCGGCAAAACCCAGCAATCGCTTAAGCGGGATGCGACCGGGTTCCAGATCGAGATGCAGGGTTCCGGTGTCTAATGTTACGGTTACTGTTTTTGACATAGTTTGTTGTGGAATCATTTCGTAAATTGCATCGTTCCTGCGCTCTGGGGGCTGTGAAAGCATTCGTTTTAAAACAAAATCAAAGACTTCACCACGAAGGATGCGAAGTTTTCAAGACATTGAATTAAACAATTATTTTTTCTCCGTGCTCTTCGCGCCTTCGTGGTGAACATGCTTTTAAACTGATTAGGATAATAGTTCCACAGTCGCTGGAGCGCGGGAACGGTAAATCAACCAAAAGCTTATAACAATTCCTGCATCACCACCGGCGTATTAACCTCGGTCACCCTGAGTCCATATCGAATGGTCGGCGTCTGGAAGGGTTCGCCTTTAATAGCCTGCAAGGCGATATGCGCCAGGTTTGCGCCGGATAAACACGCCATGCCGAAACCGCCCGAAGGACGCGGGTTGATTTCCAACAAACGCACGCCATGCACGCCTTCCTTGAACTGGATATTGAACAATCCGTTGAGCCGGTAGTGGGCGGTTAATCTGGTCACCATGCCGTCAATCTCGGCATTGTTATCGATCATCTGCCCGCCGCCTGCCTGTTGCGATTTTTTGCGTTGTACGGCACACAGCAATTCGCCGTGCCGCCCGGCGCAATCGACGCTCCATTCGGGGCCGCCCAGATGTTCCATGACCAACAGCGTGGCAAATTCCGGGGTGTTAACCATGCCTTGCCGCAATTCTTGCAACGGAATCTGGTATTCGACGCCTTTAAGTATCTGGGTGATACTGTCGCGCTCAGTATCCAAAACCCGAAAGCCCAAGCCGAACACCGAAACCGCAGGCTTAACGCACAGACTTTGATGCTTTGTCGATAATTTAGCAACTGCGCTATCGAATCCATCGCGGTCGTTAACGGCGATAAAATCCATGGTTTGTGCGACCTCTGCATTCAACGCGCTATAAAAATCCGCCTTGTCATGCAATAAAGTCAGCGTGTCGACATCGGCAACCGACAGCACTTGCACGCCGACCGCCTGAAAAAACTCATGGTGCTTGCTGATAAACGCCGCTTCTTTGCCGGGCCAAAATAACTGGACATTATGCTCCCGACAAAAATCCACGCACCATTCAAGATACTCTTGGCCGGTGAGTTCGGCGGGCTCAAGATAGCTTTCATCCGCCGCCAGAAAGGCGGCGGCATGGGCATGGCTGTGCGTGCAAATCAGGGTAATTTCGCCGGACGGAACCGACTGGCGAAGATTTGTAAATACCGCGTGTATGGTCGAAAAAGTTTTGTTAAACCAAATTCTCATCGACGCCTACAAATGAATGATAATTTGCGGCAGCAACGCGTCAATGGTTCGACCTACGCCATTTTCGCCTATCGCATGCATTTTCCATTCGCCGTTATGCCGGTACACTTTCGCCATGATTTGCGCGGTATGGGGGCCTTGCGAACTCAAGGTGTAACGGGCAACTTCGGCATTATTGCTGCTGTCGACGATGCGGCAATAGGCGTTTTCGACTTGATCGAAAGTCTGGCCGGAAAAGGAGTTAACGGTAAACACCAGCGATTTAACATGGGCAGGCACTTTATCCAGATCAACCTTGATTTGCTCGTCATCGCCGTCGCCTGCGCCGGAACGGTTGTCGCCGGTATGCACGATGCTGCCGTCTTTGCTTTTCAGCTGACCGAAATAAATAACGTCGACGACCTTGTTTTGATCGTCAAACAATACGCAAGAAGCGTCCAAATCAATGGAATCGCTGCTTCCGCCACCGCCAAACAAGCCTTTCAACTTACTGACGGAGACTTTTTTAGCGTCCCAGCCCAAGCCCATGACGACCTTGCTCAGCGCGCCGCCGGATTCTTTGGACAAGGAAATTTTTTGTCCTTTTTGCAGATTAATAGCCATATACATTGCCCCATGATTTTTTTGCAGTAGATATTAATAAATCACCACGAAGACACGAAGCTTTATATCTTCGTGTCTTCGTGGTGAATAAATTTTTTAATTGCTTATTTACCCATATGGCGCAATTAAACATTAACCCCAAAAGAAGCGGCCAACGGTCCAAGTCCACCGGCAAAACCTTGGCCGACGGCTTTAAACTTCCAATCTGCGCCGACGCGGTAGATTTCGCCGAAAATCATCGCCGTCTCGATTGAGGCGTCTTCGCTCAAATCGTAACGGGCAATTTCTGCGCCGCCGTCCTGGTTGGTAATACGAATATAGGCATGGTTGACTTGACCGAAATTCTGTTTACGCGCGTCGGCCTCATGGATGGTCACGGCAAACACGATTTTGTCGAGATCGGCGGGCACTTTGGATAATTCAACCTTGACGGTTTCGTCATCGCCGTCGCCTGCGCCGGTGGTATTGTCGCCCATGTGCTGAACCGCGCCATCGCCGACCACTTTGTTATTGTAAAAACAAAAATCGCTGTCCGAGCGGACTTTACCGTCCATTTTAACCAGAAAGGCGCTGGCGTCTAAATCAAACGCCGCGCCATCGGTGGCACGGGCGTCCCAGCCTAAGCCTACCACGATGTTGTTGAGTCCCGGCGCTTCTTTGCTGAGATTAACGTTACCGCCTTTCGTAAGTGATACTGCCATGATTATCTCCTGATTGTTATTGAAGTTTATAGTGGATGACCACCGTTAAAGCCGCACCGCGACTAATGGGAGTTTTTTGTTATACGCTAAATATTGATCCCATATCGGCAAGCCGAAGCTGCCGATACGCCTGAGTTGCCCTGAGCTACGGCTTTACGTGCAGGCGCCGGTCGCCATGATAACCGCTAATAAACAGCTTGCATAGTAAGCCATAGGTTCCATGACAGCGCATTTATTCGATGCGCGTTCGGCCCCGATAGGACAGAAGGTGCGCGACGCCAAGACGGAGGAAGTAGAGCAACGCAGGAACGGATTTATGTACCGCGAACCTCACAGCAGCGCTTTAATCTCCGGCACACAGGAACCGCAGTTGGTTCCGGCTTTAAGACATCGGCCGACTTCCTGATGGGTTTTGAGGCCTTTTTCCCTGATCGCCGCCTGGATGGTAAGTTCTCCGACATTAAAGCAGGCGCAAACGATGGTGCCGACATCGACGCCGCCCACCGGCGGCCTGCCGGTCAATAAGGCCATGCGTTCGGCTTTTTCCAATTCTGTTTTTGCAAACAGGCCGGTCAGCCAGTTGCGCTCCGGCAACCGCTCCCTGCGTTGCTCTACCTCCTGCATCCATGCAGTCGCCGGCAACCGCGATTCTGCGGCGATAAAAACCACGCTCTCCAACTGATTGTTGACAAACCGCGCGGCCCTGTAATTGCCCCGAGCGGGATCGTGATATTCCTGCCACTGAGCGGTTGCGCCGCTGTCGCAAAGGTTCTTTTGCGTCCATTGCTGCCAGTTTTCAGGCAAGCTAAGCCCGGCCAGCTCATAACGATAAGACTGTTCGCCTTTGATTTTCACCCAATAGTCAGGCGCAGTCATGCTTAACTCGCGACGGGACAGGATAAAACCTTGCCAAGCGGGTTGGTAAGCTTTGATGCGCACCGGGGTGTGCTTGCTTTCCGGTTGATTGGACAGCGGATCGACCACTGCATTGACTAACGCGCCCATCCGGCCTCGATTAGCGTATTGTCCGGTCCAATGCATCGGCACAAAAAGGTTGCCCGGCAGTTGGCTGTCGGTGATCTGCACCCGTGCAATCATCGATCCCCAAAGGCTTTCAATCATTGCCAGAGAGTTTGCAACCAAGCCGTAACGTTGAGCATCGACCGGATGCACTTCCACAAAAGGCTCAGGCTTATGCTGATTTAATTTCGCCGCAATCGCCGTGCGGGTCATGGTATGCCACTGGTCGCGCACTCTGCCGGTATTTAAAATTAACGGGTAAGCCCGGTCCGGCTGATTGACCGCTAATCGCGGCGTAACGGCAATAAAATGGGCCTTGCCCGATTCGGTAAAAAACCGGCCGTCCTCGAACAGTCTGGCCCTGCCCTGCGGATAGGCCCGATTAACCGGCCATTGGATCGGTTGCAAATGGTCGTAATCATGCCGGGACATATCCGCAAACGCCGATATATCGAAATCGCGCGACCCGTTATTTTCAAAACCGGACAGCGCCGCGTGTTCGCGAAAAATCTCCACCGGACTTTGATAATGGAAGGCCTGTTCAAAACCCATGCGCCGCGCCACTTGGGTGATAATCCACCAATCGGGTTTGGCGCCGCCCGCCGGTTTAAATAACGCCCGTTGCCGTGAAATGCGCCGCTCGGAATTGGTCACCGTGCCGTCTTTTTCGCTCCAGCCTTGCGCGGGTAACAGCACATGCGCCAAGGCGGCGGTATCGGTGTCGGCGATGCAATCGGACACCACTACAAACTCGCAACCCTGCAAAGCTTGTTTGACTTTGTCGGCATTGGGCAAGCTGACCACGGGGTTGGTGCCCATTATCCACACCGCTTTGACTTTGCCGTCGTAAATGGCGTCGAATAATTCCACGGCCGGATAACCCGGCTTTTGGGCAATGTTTTGAGTGTTCCAAAACCGTGCGACCCGTTCTATATCGTCGGCGCTGGAAAAATCCATGTGCGCGGCCAGCTGATGCGACAAGCCGCCGACTTCGCGCCCGCCCATCGCATTGGGTTGTCCTGTCAGCGAAAACGGCCCACACCCCTGCTTGCCGATGCTGCCGGTCGCCAGATGGCAGTTGATAATGGCATTGACCTTGTCGGTGCCGGATGACGATTGATTGATGCCCTGGCTATACAGGCTCATGACCTTTTTATGCCCGGCAAACCATTGATAGAAACGGTGCAGGTCGTCTTTGTCCAAGCGGCAAGCCTTTGCGACCTGTTCAATATCGATAGCGGCGGCATTCAGGGCGTCAACAAAGCCTTCGGTATGCGCTTCAATGTAAGCCGAATCCAGCGCGTTTTGTTCATTCAAAAAATGCAGCAGGCCGTTAAACAAGGCCGCGTCAGTGCCGCTCGCCAACGCCAAATGCAAATCGGCGATATCGCAACTGCCGGTGCGACGCGGGTCGATCACCACCACTTTTAGAGACGGGTTGGCTTCCTTGGCCGCACGTATCCGCTGGAAACTGACCGGATGGCACCACGCGGCATTCGAGCCGATCAGCACGATCATCTCGGCCTGTTCGAAATCCTCATAACAGCCCGGCACGGTATCGGAGCCGAAGGCGCGCTTGTGCCCTGCGACCGACGACGACATGCACAAGCGGCTGTTGGTATCCATATTGCCGCTGCCGATAAAGCCTTTCATCAGCTTGTTGGCGACATAATAATCTTCGGTCAACAATTGCCCGGAACCGTAAATCGCCACCGCGTCCGCGCCGTATTTTTCGATAGCGCTGATAAAAGAGTCGGCGACCAAATCCAGCGCTTCGGTCCAGCTGGTTTCGCGCCCGTAGACTTTCGGTTGTAGCAGCCTGCCTTTGAGTTCGACGGTTTCGCCGAGCGTCGAACCTTTGGAGCAAAGTCGCCCGAAATTAGCCGGATGGGTGGTGTCGCCGCTGATTTTAAGGCGATGGTGCGTTTCATCGATCTTGGCGCTGATGCCGCAGCCTACGCCGCAATAGGGGCAGGTGGTTTGTATGGTTTTATTCATTAAAAACAGTTTGAATGTAAGTAGGTTAATTCGCCGCGAAACGCGTAGGGTACGCTGTGCGTACCTTATCAACCACCACGAAATTTAAATAAAGGTACGCACAGCGTACCCTACAAGACTTCGTGTCTTCGTGTCTTCGTGGTGAAATGCTTTAAGTTGATTGGGGTGGAACATCATCACCCTATCCTGCATAAGCTCTGCCGAAAATCAGCACATCCCTTATCTCTGAAATAGTGTCTCCCTTCTCCAGCAACTCCTGATACCAACCGCCATCGGCCGTGTCGCCGTACAGCACCGCGCCGATCAGCTTGTTGGCGTTAACGACCAGCTTTTTATAAATGCCTAAAGCGGGATCGGTAAAATGGATGCTTTCACTGTGTTCATCGCCTTGAAAATCGCCGATCGAAAACAGGTTGATCCCTGTCACTTTGAGCTTGGTCGCGGCCGGCAAGGTGATATATTCGGCCGCGCCATGCGCACTGAGATGATTGGCGCAAACTTTGGCCTGCTCAAACAGAGGGGCGACCAGGCCGAAGGTATCGCCGCGATGCTGAATACATTCGCCTACCGCATAAATGCTGGGATCGTAGCTTTGCAAGGTATCATTGACGACGATACCACGCTCGCAATAAATCCCCGATTGCTGGGCCAGCGTCATGTTGGGCCGCACGCCGATTGCCATAACGAACAGATCGCATTCCAGCCGGCTGCCGTCTTCAAAGCGTACCGCCTGGACATGGCCTTTTTCATCGCCTAACAGCGCCTCGGTTTTAGCGGCCATTTTAAACTTCAATCCGCGCCGTTCCAGTTCCGTTTGCAGCATTTTTCCGGCTTGCCTGTCCATTTGCCGGTTCAGCAAGACCTCATTGCTATGAATGACGGTCACATCCATGCCTCGTGAAACAAGCCCATTGGCGGCCTCCAAGCCCAATAGCCCGCCCCCCAGCACCACGGCTTTTCGGCTGCGCGCCGCATAGCCGATCATTTTGTTAACATCGATAATGTCGCGAAAACTGATGACGCCCTCCAAATCGTTACCGGGAATAGACGGCACCACCGCTTTGGACCCGGTCGCGATCAGCAGACGATCGTATTCGGCGACAGTACCGTCTTCTGCAATGACTTTCCGGCCGACCCGATCGATGCGCACCACCGATTTATCCTGCCCGGCATAGAGCTGAATGCCGTTATCGATATACCATTGGCGGCTATTGATAACAATATCCTCAATGGTTTTTTCGCCGCATAACACCGCCGACAGCATGATCCGATTATAGTTACCGTAGGGCTCCGCGCCGAACACGGTAATGTCGTATTCATCCGGCGCGGCGGATAATAATTCCTCGACCGTTTTCATGCCGGCCATGCCGTTACCGATAACCACTAGCCGCTGTTTCATCTGAAGTTCCTGCTGTTTAATTACTTACCGAAAATCCATTTAACATGGGTCATCATATCCTTAAGCGAATTTTCTTTAAGTGTTTGTATTAACTCGTTTACTTTAAATGCGTGATGTCTTTCGTAAGCCACGCCATGCTGGGGGGCATCGGCTAAACCGGTTGCTCTGGCATGATCGACGAATCCGCCGTTTTTCCAGAAAAAAGCGCCCGGCATGGTGGTGGGTATCACCAGGGCAAAGAATAATGAACGGCCCAATGCGCCTGTCGCCAGCATCGATACCGCTAATATCAGCCCCATCACAAGGCTTGACAATCCGCTCATGGCGATCAGGGTTGCCAAGACCAGGCTAAAGCCCAGCAACACATTGCGCAGCAGGTACGGCTTGCCGTATTCCGTGACCTGCCGGTAATAAGAAGCCGCGCCTTCATTAGCGCCGGCCTGCATATCACGGGCGTGTACGATATGACCTATCCCTTCGAGCGCCAAACCAACGGCCATAATCGCGGCTAAGGTTTGTAGCAAGACTTGCGTAGTAAGCTCTGCAAGCGGCAAGGCGCAAACGCCGACCGCGGCTATAATCAAGGCGCCAAAACTCAGCATGGAACCCAAAAACGCCGAGCCTGTCTGCCAGTGATTCCAAAACGGCCGCGCCGGAATACGGTACAGTTTGTACATATAAAACAGACCTATCGCACCGCTGAGGGTACCGATAAAAGCAAAGCCGTCGGCGATAAATTGCATGATCGGATTATCGAACAACGCAAACGCCGCATAGCCCAACAAGCCGGTGTAAAACAGCGACACTCCGGCTATTTCGCGGCTGACCGGGGACAATCTCAGATTATTAAAGCCGCGGTAAAAGCGATGCGGCTTGCCCAGATGCATATTGAGCTTAAACAAACCTATGGTACTTATAATGACCATCGCGATGATTAGCGGCAATAACACGGCGCTGCTGTGCAGCACCGCTAAGGATGCAAGCCCTAATAGCGGCCCCGCAATCAACATTAAAAAAGCGCCGACGGTTGCCTGGGTAAATAAGGTAAAAATCACGTGCGCACTTTCGTGGCTGGTCAGCAGTTTTCGCAGGTTCCAGTGTTTTTCGCGGCCCATTTTTTCATCGACGACCGGTTTAAATTTGCCTTCGTTATCATCCCGATGATATTTCAACGGCATTGAATCGGTGCGCGTCATTTCCCTGTGCGTTGAGCGGGTTTGCTGAAAGCGGACATTGGGATGGGTAATGTCGGTGGTAGGAAAACCGGGAATTTCGGCTTTGGCCTGCACGCGGTTTTCAGGGATGTTTTCTATGACCCCAAAGTCCAGCGCGTTACCCAGACAGGCCGCGACGCAAGCGGGCTTCAAATTGACTTCAAGGCGATCGACGCACATATTGCATTTGGACACCTCGCCTTTTACCGGGTCTAACTGCGGCGCGTTATAAGGACAAACCCAGGTGCAATAACCGCAGCCAAAACAAATATCGGGGTCTTGCAAGACCGCGCCGTATTCGGCGAACTTGGTGTAGGCGCGCGTAGGACAGCCGGTCAGACACACCGGATCGTCGCAATGATTGCAGGCCATGGAGATATTAAGGCGTTGATAATCGGGAAAGGTGCCGCCCTCGACAAAGCCCACTGACCGGTAAGCCAGGTGGATCGGCACATCATTCTTTTCGCTACAGGCGGATTCGCAAGCATGACAGCCTATGCAGTTGTCGGCATTAAAATAGAAGCCGTGCTGTTTGTAACGATTGGGGTTTTCGCCAATGTCGGCATCGCCGTTAATGTTCAGGCTTTTATTTCTCAGCCCGCTGTCGGCATCGGTCAATTCGATATTTTGGCCGTAGCGATTCCGGACTTTAGTTTCTTTATCGCTTAGCAAAGCGTATTGGGGTTCGTCATTGCGTACTTCAAACATAATTAATCCTGAGTAGGTCGGGTCGGGTTTACCCTAAAGGGCGTAAAAAGCTGTCGCTGTTACCCGGCGTTGGTGACTGCGATGGTGCGGGTTAGGTTACGCTCGGAAACGCATGGAGCAAAAATCCGCCCATGCCGTCGTAACCCGGCCCTACAGTGCTTTAATAATTACGCGACTCTTTATTCAATTGCGCCGCCATGTTCTGGTCGATAGTTTCAATACATACCGCCGATTGCTTAAAGGCCGGTTGCCGCGAATGCGGATCCAAAAGACCCAGGGTTAAGCGATTGACGCAATCAAAAAAATGAAACGGAATAAACACCATGTTTCTGGGCACGCGCTGCGTCAACATGACCATGACAACCGCATCGCCCCGGCGCGATACAACCCGCACATAAGTTTGATGAGCAATACCCAACTCCTCTGCGGCATCGGGATTCATTTCCATAAATGGAATCGGACTGAATTTGTTGTTATTACCGATCTTCCCGGTTTTGGTGCGGGTATGCCAATGTTCCACCAGACGGCCGGAATTCAGCCAGAACGGGAATTGCTCATCCGGGACTTCATTATTGTTGATGAACGGCAAGGGGATGAGTTTGGCCCGGCCGTCTGCATAACAGAACGTGGCGGGCTCGGTATACAACCGCTGCGCGCCCTTATCGCCTTGTTGGGCCTGCGCTTCGGTATACGGCCATTGAATGCCGCGCTGTTGCTCGATCAGGTCATGGGTCATGCCCGAAATATCGCAGAGCCGTCCTTTAGACAGCGCCTTCATTTCTTCAAACACCTGTTCCGGTTGCTCGGGAAAGCTGATTTTTTGGCCTTGCTCAAATCGTTTTGCCAGCTCGTTAAAAATTTGCATATCCGATTTTGAATCGGCATGCGGCTGCTGCACCTGGCGAGTCAGATTGACGCGGCGCTCGGTGTTGGTAAAGACCCCTTCTTTTTCAGCCCAGGTGCCGGCTGGCAGAAAAATATGCGCATATTGGCTGGTTTCCACATCGACAAAGCAATCCTGCACCACCAGACATTCCAGTTTTTCCAGGGTCTTGCGGATGCGCGCGGTATTCGCCATCGAAGTCATGGGGTTGGTCGCTATCAGCCACAAGCCCTTGATTTCTCCTGTTTCTATCGCAGGAAAAATATCCGTTTCGGTCAAACCGCGTTGTTTGGGGAAAAACTCAGGATCGATGCCCCAGAATTGTGCTATTTCTTCGCGTTCCTGCTCTTTTTCCAACGCCCGGTAACCCGGCAAACCCGAGCAGGAAGACCATTCCCGCGTCCCCATCGCATTGCATTGACCGGTAATCGATAAACTGGTGCCGCCCGGTTTGCCGATATTGCCGGTCACCAAATTCAGGTTATTGATCCCAACCACGCCGTCGGAACCGTGAGTGCTTTGGTTAATGCCCATGGTCCAGATACTCATCGCCCGGTCGGCTTTTGCATAAAGACGGGCGACGGTGCGAATGGTATCTTCGTCAATGCCGCAAATTTTGGCCGCCGTGCAGGGGTCATAGTGAGCGACTTCTTTGGCCAGTTCTTCAAAACCGTTGGTATTAGCGTTGATGTAGTCGCGGTCTTCCAGTCCTTCTTTCAGAATCACATGAATCAGCGCATTTTGCAGCACCACGTCGGTGCCCGGCGTGATGGCTAAATGAATATCGGCATGCTGAGCAAAAATCGTGACCCGCGGATCAACCACAATCAACGGAAAAGGCCGTTTTTCCTTGGCGTCTTTTAAACGCCAATAAATAATCGGGTGTTGTTCGGGAAGATTAGAACCCCAGGCAATCAGGCAATCGGTATGTTCAAAATCCTCATAGCAGCCCGGCGGGCCGTCCGAACCGAACGAACGTTTATAGCCCGACACCGCTGAAGCCATGCACAGCGTGGTGTTGCCATCGTAATTGTTAGTGCCGATCACGCCGCGGGTTAACTTGCCCAGGGTATAGAATTCTTCGGTGAGCAATTGCCCGGTTGAGACGATAGCGAAGGAATCTCGGCCGTAAGTCGTCTGAATCCGCTTGATTTCAGCCGCCATTTTGTCCAGCGCTAAATCCCAATCAGCCGTTTGATAAGGATGGTGCGGTTGGTCGCGCACCAGCGGCGTTGTACCCCGACCCGTTGCTTCAAATACTTCATATTCGAAAATCCCTTTGAGACAAAGCTTGCCGCGATTGACGTCTGCGCCGCTTACGCCGCGCGAGGCAACGGGCTTGCCTTCGGCATTGGCGCCGATTTCAATGG
>Ga0208266_100051_pt1 | contig 72455 bp, 59 predicted proteins | sample LakWasMet67_HOW9_2_FD_183897 | JGI IMG/M metagenome (GOLD analysis project Ga0208266, IMG submission 183897) | Freshwater sediment methanotrophic microbial communities from Lake Washington under simulated oxygen tension - Sediment Metagenome... | ecosystem: Environmental > Aquatic > Freshwater >...
CTGCACCGGCAGGTGCTGCGCGCTGTACAGCAGGGTGACATGGGGCTTGAAGTCGCTCTTCAACCAGCGGCCCAGGCCGGCGCGCATCAGGGCCTGGCCCAGCACGAGGTTGAAGGCCTTCAGCGCGGCCACCTCGTCGCTGCGCTCGGCCGCGGCCAGCACCAGCGGGGCATTGCCGGGCCGTCCCTTGAAGCTCAGCACCCGGTCCAGTCGCAGCGCAAAGGGCGGCACCCGTACCGTCGCAGCGGCTTCGCTGGCCGCACGCACGATGTCCGTGCGCAGCCCGGCATGGTCGCCCAGGTGGTGCAGCGTGATGTGCAGGCGGTCTGGCGCCGTGGCCTTGTCGGTGAAGCCATGTTCGGCGCGCAGCTGCTGGGTGAGCTGCCCGATCTCGGCCACGGCAGGCGCGGGCGGAAACAGCGCCAGGAACAGGCGGTCGATGGCCGGCGGTGGTGCGGCCTCGTCAAAAAGCGAGGGCTGGAGCGGCGTGTTCATTCCCACTCAATGATCAATAGCCGAGGGAGCCAAGGGCTCGAACCGGCGATTTACCGTCCAAAGTACCGTCAGGTCTGAAGCAGGCGATTCGCTGGCTACTGTTCATGGGCTCGACTGTAGCGCGACGCCGCTCCGCGCTGCTTGCCGAGCACTCTGCAACCTCTTCTCGTCGGCTTGATTTGGCTTTCTCGACCCGTTGCCGCACTTCGCGGCGCCGACCAGAGCCGCAGCAACTCAACGATTGCAGTCCGTCGCCTCTGCGAACCGAGCTCACACTAGCTCGCACCAAGCGGTCCTTGGGTTTCGCTGCCCTCCCCGCCAAAATGCGCGCAGGAAGGGGGAGTCGAAGAACCATGAAGGTCGTCCAACTCAGCATCGCGAACTTCCGCGGCATCAAGTCTGCGGACCTCCAGTTCGACGGTCACACATTGCTCGTCGGCCCGAACAACGTCGGCAAGAGCACGCTCTGCGAGGCACTCGACCTTGTGCTCGGACCGGACCGAATCTCGCGGTTCCCGCCGGTCGAGGAGTTCGACTTCCACAACGCCAAATACCTCCAGCCACCCGCTGAGGAAGGCGGCGAGGCGACACCGATTCCCATCCGGATCGCGATAGTCCTGGTCGACATCAGCGCCGAGGTCGAGAACCGCTGCGGGCAGCATCTGGAGTTCTGGAACACCGTTGAACGCCGTGTGCTCGGTCCCGGCGAGGCTGCCGAGGCCAACCCGCCCGGCGTCGTCAGCTGCCTTCGCCTGGAGACCCTCGCCAAGTACAACGCCGAGGAAGACGAGTTCGAGGCGCAGACCTACTTCACCCATAGCCCGAACGCCGAACCCGATGAGCTGGATCGGGTTGGCAAGGACATTAAACGCCTGTTCGGCTTCCTCTACCTCCGCGCTGTTCGGACCGGGTCCCGAGCCCTCAGCCTCGAGCGCGGCTCCCTCCTCGATGTCATCTTGCGGCTCAGGGGCACGCGTGCTGGGTTGTGGGAGAAGGCCATCGAGCGCCTGCGTGACCTGGACATTGAACGGGACGCCACCAACATTCAGCCAGTCTTGCAGTCGATCGAAACCAGGCTCGGCAAGTACATCGCTACAGACGTTCCGGGGCGCACGACAAAGCTGCACGTCTCGCAGCTCACCCGGGAGCACCTGCGCAAGACCATGGCCTTCTTCCTGACCATTTCGCAGCATCAGCAGCCCGTTCCTTTCCAGCAGGTCGGCACCGGTACGCTTAACGTCCTGGTGCTGGCCTTGTTGTCGTTCATCGCCGAGCTAAAGCCGTCCTCGGTCATTTTTGCGATGGAGGAGCCCGAGATTGCGCTGCCCCCGCACACACAGCGCCGCATCGCGAACTACTTGCTGCAGAAGACGACGCAGGCATTCGCCACCTCGCATTCGCCGTTCGTCATCGAACGATTCGAGCCGGAGCAGACGCTTCTCCTGTCGCGAGGACCCGACTCCAGCGTAGTCGGCAGGCTCGTGTCGGATTCCTCCGGCCTCAAGGGCAACGACTTCCGCAGGTACGCCCGTCGAGGCCTGACCGAATGCATGCTCGGCAAAGGCGCGATCGTCGTCGAGGGGCTGACTGAGTTCAACGCCTTGCCCGTTGTGGCTCGGAAGATGGAGGAGGCCAATGAGGACCTGCAGCCGCTGGACATAGCAGGTGTCGCCTTCTTTGATGCCGAGTCCGAGGGTCAGATGCCCAAGTTCGGTAGCTTCTTCAAGAGCCTAGGCCTGAAGACCTTCGGCTTCTACGACCTCGCTGCGCGATCGGCCCAGAAGAAGCAGGAACTGGTCGACGCGTACGACATCGACTTCGAGCACCAGTACGCCGGCTTCGAGGCACTCGTCGTCGCGGAGGTGGCCGTCGATCGGCAGTGGTCGTTCCTCGACGACTTGCGTGAAACCGGCGACTGCGGCAACTTCGTCGTCCCAGCGGCGCGACCAGCCGATGATGTCGTGCGTGGATTGGTGATGTCCGCCCTCAAGGGTCACAAGGGCGCCGGGTGGGCTGCCAGGTTGCTGGACGGGTGCGAAGTGCACGAGCTGCCAGCCACCGTGACCGCCTTCCTGGCGCCGATTTATGCGGCCTTCCCGAAGCCCTTCGAAGCGGCGGCGATCCCCGAACCTGCCGATGCAGTTCCTCCGGCCGCTGGCGGCGCACCAGCCTAACTGGGCCGATCGCCGTGCAAATCTGCGAGCTGAGGCAGAGCCTGCTCGACTGCCAAGGGCATGCCTTGGTGCTTGGTGGTCCGGGTAGTGGCAAGACGACGATCGCGCTGAAAAAGGCCGTAGTCCGGATCAACGCCGGTCTCGATCCCGGGCAGTCTGTGCTGTTCCTCAGCTTCTCGCGGGCCGCCGTCGCGAGGCTGGGCGAGGCGATGAAGCAGGAGGTTCCCAGGGCCCAGCGAAGTCAGCTGAGCATGCAGACCTTCCACTCGTTCTTCTGGACGCTGCTGTCGGCCCATGCCTATCTTCTGGGCGCTCCACGCAAGCTGCGAATCCTGCTGCCCCAAGACGAGCAGGTGGAATACGGGTCCATCAGAGCGCGCGAACGGAACGAGCAGAACGCCGACTGGCGCGCGTGGCTTGCCAGACGCGAGGAGATGTTCCGACAGGACGGGCGTATCGCCTTCGATCTCTTCGCCGGCAATGCCGAGGCGCTGCTCACCCAGAGCCAGCACATCCGCAGGCTGATCACGCAACGCCACCCTCTGATCATCGTCGACGAGGCGCAAGACACCGACGCGCATGCCTGGCGGTGCATCGAGCTGCTGTCCGCTACTGCGCAGATCGTTTGCCTCGCCGATCTGGACCAGCAAATCTTCGACTACCTGCCGGGCATCGGTCCCGAGAGAGTGGATGCCATCCGGCAGACACTGACGCCGCTGGAAATCGACCTCGGTGGCCAGAACCATCGCAGTGGCGGCACTGAGATTGCAGTCTTCGGGCAGGACATCCTCGTGGGACGTGCCCGTGGTGCACCGTATGCAGGGGTCTCGTCGGTCGCGTACAACCCAAAGCTCAGGCCGCAGAAGACAGCATTGAGGATGGCACTGGGCATCCTGCAGCGGGCCATCAGGGCGGCCACCGGTCACTACGGTCGCAACGTCGCAATCTTGACGCACTCGGGTGCGTCGGCGGCGAAGATTTCTGCAGCGCTGAACACGGAGCCCAAGCCCGTGCGGCACAAGCTTTCCTTCGACGAGGCCGAGGCAATGCTGACGGCCCGATTCGCGGCCTTCTTGCTGGAGCCGAAGTACGAGGCCACCCGACGCGGAGACATCGCACTCGGTCTTGAACTCCTCGCCACTTCGAAGGCGGCGGCAGGCCTTGCGGCTGCCGCTCAGTGGAGGCTGTGGGCCGCGCGTGTTCGCGAAGGACGTGAGCCTCGCGCCGGGTTCGTTCAGGCGGTGGCTGGCGTGATCGATGCAGTGCGACAGGCGCCGTTCACCGGAGACCCGGCGAAGGACTGGTCCTGTGTGAAGCGCCTGCTGCGAGACTCAGGGGACCAGGAACTGCTCATTGCTGCCAAGAACCTGGACTACCTGGTGGCCTTCAATCGTGGCCGGCGGATCAGTGCTGGGCTCGGTGCGATTTGGGCGCGGGAGGGCCACTACACGGGCGCACGCGAAGCGCTCGACATCGCACTGGCGCAGGATCAAGTGCTCGGCGGCGTGGACGATCCGCCCAGTGTGCAGGTCATGACCATTCACAAGTCGAAGGGCAAGCAGTTCGACGGCGTGATCGTGATCCGCGAGGGCAGGCACAACGGCCAGCGCCAAGTTTCGTCTTTCGTCTGGTGGGACGACGAGCCTCCGTACTGGCGCAGCAGGAAGATTCTGCGCGTCGGTGTCACCAGGGCCAAGGTTCACACGCTGATCCTGGAGCACGTCTTCCCGGCATGCCCGATTCTGGCGGGCCACACCTTGTAGTGTTCAAAGTCGCCATCCCCGTCGGCGGGCTCAGGCCCGTGCGCGACGGACCCTACGTTCCTGCGCAGGCCGCTTGACACGCCGCTTCGCACACTGGATACAATCACAGTAAGCCTTGCGATTCGTTGTCGACACCCCAACGAGGCGCATGTGCTGTGCTTCCTGGACCTCCACCAAGGAATTGCGATGGCGAAGCTACCCAAGTTCACGCTCGGCTACGACAAGGCGCAGGACACCTGGCAATTGCGCAATGGCGCCAAGCAGGTCGTTCGCTCGTTCGACACCAAGACGGATGCCCTCAAGGGCGGCGTACTGGAGAAGACCGTAGGCACCGGCGGCGGATCGGTCCAGATCCGCAAGCAGGACGGCACGATTCAGGAAGAGCGCACCTATCCGGGATCTGCTGATCCGAAACGCTCACCGGGCTGACCGCGCGGGCGGCGCAATGACGCGCAAGCTCTTTCGACCGGGCGGGCCGCTGGGCATCCAGGATCTGGGCAATCACCAGTACCGGATGAACATCTCGCTGCCGGCCGACCAGGATGGGCGGATAGCGAGGGAATGTCCGAGGTCGGGCTGCTCGCCGGCCTACTTCAAAGTGCGTCCGGGGACAGGGCTCGCCGGCATGACCGTCGCGTACTGTCCCTACTGTCGCCACGACTCCGCGCCCAACGATTTCGCAACACGCGAACAGGTCCGCTATGCAAAGGACCTTGCTGTGCGAGAGGCCCACAAGGGACTCGACGGCATTGTCAAGGATGCGCTTGGCATCGGGCCGAGCGGCAAGCGCACATTCGGCGGCGGGATGCTGTCGATGACGATGACTTACAAGCAAGGGACCTTACCCAGCGTTCGTCGTCCCTACGAGGATGAGGTGAGGCGGGATGTGGTTTGCCCGCACTGCGCGCTCGACCACACGGTGTTTGGGCTCGCCACTTGGTGTGCCGACTGTGGCGAGGACATCTTCCTGACCCACGTGCAGGCCGAGCTCGCTGTGACGCGAAGCATGGTGGGCGACATGGAGCGCAGGCGGGAAGCGCTTGGGCCGCGTGTTGCTGCCAAGGACCTGGAGAACTGCCTGGAGGATGCCGTCTCGCTCTTCGAGGCGGCGATGAAGGCCCTGAGCCGGCGCTGGATGGCCTCGTCGGGCGAGTCCCAAACCGAGGTCGAAACGCGCCTTCGCAAGCTGGGCAACGGCTACCAGAACATCCGGAAGACCATGGAACTGCTCCCCGATGTGCTCGGCATCGAGATCCCTGCAGCTGTCGATTGGGAACGCCTCGGTGGCGCGTTCGAGAAGCGCCATCCGATCACCCACAACCTCGGCGTCGTGGACCGCAAGTACCTGGAGCGCTCGCAGGGCCAGGACCGGCAGGGCCGGGAGGTTCGCATCACGGAGACCGAGGTCCAAACGCTGCTTGACGATGTGATGGCGGCCGTCTCGGCATCGCACGCGGCGCGATTCGGAACGACTCCGCCAAGTGGGGCGGGGAACAACGGGCATGGATGAAGCGGTGACGTTCTTGAACTTCGCCTACGGTTCGAACATGCTGTCGGCCCGGCTGCGCGAGCGGGTCCCCTCTGCGCGGCCCGCTGGTACGGCCTGGCTGCCCGGCTTTTCGCTGCGCTGGCACAAGGTCAGCGTGGATGGTTCGGGCAAATGCAACGTCGTGGAGGATGCAACACCAGGCGCATGTGTTTGGGGCGTTGTCTTCGCGATCGATTTCGCGCAGAAGGACTCGCTGGACAAGGCCGAAGGCCTGGGTAACGGCTATGGAAGTCGCGCGGTCAGCGTCCTGCTGGGGGGCGCGACGCTGACAGCCCAGGCCTATGTTGCGACGCGCACGGATGCGGCGTACCTTCCCTATGACTGGTACAAGGCGCTCGTCGTCGCTGGTGCCCGCGAACATGTCTTGCCTTCGGACTATGTAGCGGTGCTGGAGGCGCAGCCGTGCACGGTCGACCGGAACGAAGAGCGTCGGCGGAAGAACCTGCTGCTGACCGACGCCCGATAGGCATGCTCGCGTTCACGGCGTCGGGCGTGGCAGCGGGGGGAGTTGAAGCCGATCGCAGTTCCCGACTTCTGGATCGCGCAGAACAAGAGGCGTAGCAACACCCATGGCCGTTCTCGTAAGTCCACCGCGACGCTCGACAACAGTCGCCTGGCAGCCAAATCCGCCTCCCCGCTGCCGCAGTCGCGCTGCTCCAGCCGCACCGGCAACGAGTTCGCACCACGGCATGGCGCGCGCCGGTCAAGGCTGGTAGCCCATCGCAAGAACTTCCGCGCAATCTTGCTGGAGGCGGCGCGACGGCGTGCTGGATCATTGGCCGAGACGAAGAGGAGTCCATCATGGCCGGAGCCGATCCGCGTGCCGCGCGCAGACCTCTTGATTCGACGGAAGCATGTGCACTGCTGCGCCTGCCAAAGGTGCTGCAGCTCACCGGGCTCAAGAAGACCACGCTCTACGGCCTGATGCGTCGCAACGGCTTCCCCCGGCCGGTCCAACTCACCGATCGTCTGGTGGCCTGGCGAAGCGCAGATGTCGCGGTCTGGGCACAAGGGCGCGAGACCAAGTAGGGCAGCAACGCTGTCGACCTACTGCCAAGAAGCAAGGTTCACCGCCAGCTTGAGCGAATAGCCGAACAGAAGCACGACGACAAGCCAACGCCCCCACCGCCAGGTGGTGAAGTGGTACCGGTGGTTCTGAAGCACAGCCCGGAGCGCACGCCGCACCGAGGCGACACCGCACCAGGCCAACGCGCACTGGCCCGCCAGGCCGAGCGGCACCGAAAGCCCGAGCAGCCACACCGCCCATGCGGCGGGCCAGGCAACGGCATCGGCAAGCGCCAGCAGCCGCCGCCCCGGCCAGACCTGGACATCGGGCGGCGGCGCCCGAGCAAAGATCACCAACATCATCCGTCTCCTCTGCGGGCGGGCGATCGACCTCGCCCACCCACGATCGCCAGCTACGTGCAAGCGACTGCCTTCAGCGGCTCCGGCAGCCACCCCTTGCCGGTCAGCTTCGTCGCCGCCAGGTTGGCCAGTTCGCCCTTCTTCATGCCCGACGCAGCCGATGCCTCCGCCCCGGCACCGCCCTCCTTCAGCGCCTGCGCGATCTGGACCTTCGACACGTGGTTCAGGAAGGCCTCCGGCGTCGGCTCCCACCACTGCCGCATGTCCAGGCCCGCTAGCCGCTCCAGCCCGCCGGCCGCACTGGCCGGTCCGGTCGGTACCAGCGCCAGGCTCGCTGCACACAGGCCCAGAAGATCGAGCAGTTCCGGCTGAGGGAGCGCTGCGAGCCAGTCCAGCCATCCGCTCTCGGCCTGCGGAAGCCGCTCGAGCCACACAGCGCGGCGGGCCTCCAGGTCGGTCCATGCCCGGCCGGCGGGCAGGTCGTCAGCGGCGCGCAGCAGCTCATGCCGCGGTGGCCGGGCCGTGATCTGCAATGCTGACCGCGCCTCCAGACCGAAGCGCTCGAAGACCTGCAGCGCCAGCGCGTGCGTCAGCGCCACCAGCGGCGCATGGGCGTCCTGCGCCAGCACGGCCTGGAGCGCTGCGGTGCGATGCGCGGCAAGTCGGCGCAGCAGCGTCTCGCTGAACAGCGCGCGCGGCTCGGCGGACTCGGTCGTTGCCGGTTCGTGGCTTCCCGACTCCGCTGCCTGATTCCGGGCAGTCCGGCTTCGCGCCTCCTCCCTCGTCGCTTGCCGGTCCTCCGGGCGGAGCAGCCCACGGATGATCTCGGTGGAGCCATGGCGACCCACAGTGACGAACACACCGGCGCGGGCCTTGTCCTGGTCACGCCAGACCTGACGCGCCGCCTGGATCGCCTTGCGCCGCGCCTCGATGTCCTGCTCTTCCAGATCGATGCGCTCGCCATCGGTCGGCGTCCAGGTGTCGTTGTCGTCGAGGGCCTGTTGCTCGGCATCCAGTTCCTTCGAGCGCTGATCGAGTTCGGCCAAGGCCTTCTTCTCTTCGGCGCTCGGCGCGCGCACGCCCGGCTCGCACCGCGAGAACGCGCGCAGCGCGGACAAGTCCAGTTCGATGCGAGCCTCCATCCAGGCCCAGCCCTCGCCGCGCACCGCCTGCGCCTCGGCATCCAGCTTCTCGGCGGCCAGACGCCGCAGCAGGTCCGGATCGCAGATCCAGCACGACTGGTCGCTGTCGAACAGGTCGCGGCGCACGGCCCCGCCTGCTGCCTCGTACGCCTCGATCCCGACGAAGCGTGCCAGCGTGCTCTGGTGGGCCAGCACCTCGCCCTCCGTCAAGCGCTTGCGCAGCGCGGCCGGCGTGCGCTCCCAGGGCTGCGCCTCGAACCAGGCGCGCTCCTGCGCCGCGTGGTCGCAGCTCAGGCAAAGCGCCATCAGCTGGTCGAGGTTGACGCCATCTTCGCGATACAGCGCCAGCAGCTTCGGGGACAGCGCCGCCAGTTTGAGCCGGCGCTGCACGACCACCGGCGACACGCCGAAGCGCGCCGCCACGTCCTCGATGCCCCGACCCTGCTGGACGAGCGCATGGAACGCGTCGAACTCGTCGGCCGGGTGCATCACCTCACGCCCGCTGTTCTCTGCGAGGCTGATCTCGACTGCGTGGTCGGCGCTGACCAGCTCGCACAGCACCTCGTGCCCTGCGGCCAGCGCCTTGCGCTCCAGCAGCAGCACCAGCGCGCGTCGCCGCCGCTCGCCGGCCACGACGCCGAACTTGGTCTGCTGGCGCTTGCCGCGACCGACCACCTGCTCGGTGACGATCAGGTTTTGCAGCAGCCCCTGCGAGGCGATCAGCGCTGCCAGTTCCTCGACTTGGCCAGCCGAGTAGCGACGCACGTTGTACGGCGAGGGCACCAGGTCCTCGACCTTGATCAACAGCATTTCCTTCGTGTGTTTCATGACGGACTCCATGAGTCGTTGAGACGATCCAGGACGACTCGCCCGCCTCACGGCGGCACGCCCGCATGCCAACAGCCGCCATGTCTGGCCCGCATGGCAACTTTCCGTAATCGCCCAGGTGCTCGCACTTGTTTCCCTTTCGCTCCGCGTGACGGCGGTGTCAGACCTGTCTTCCAGCCGCCTGCCCTAAGTTCCGAGGGAGCCGTTCGTGGCTGTTGGTCCCTCGGAGAAAGTCAGGCTGTCGAGCTGGTGCCTGCCCCGCATTCGTCGGTCGCCGTGCGGCACCGAGAGCGCCGCAATCAAGCGCGGCTGCAAGGGGAACGGGGCGTTAATGGAGGGGACCCGCGCCAGCGGGGCGCAGGCCGTTCATGCCGCGCACGCCCCTTGTGGCCGTGCGTGCGGCGCTACGGTCCGCAATCAAGGCGAGCGGCGAGGCGGGCCACCAGCCTTCGCAAGCGATCGAGAGACACGGGCAAGCGCAGGCCACATGGCCGGAGCGAAGACCGCCAATCCCTCGCGTGCGAAGGCGCGCGCCGATCAGCGTGCATTCACGATTTGTGACGTAACGCCTCTAGACAAATTGAGCGTCATCGGCCATCAATAGCGCTTTGCACGAAGCCGCCGCCGAAGCGGTCCAACGAGCACCCGCAGTCCGACGTGTCTCGCTTGGGAAAAACTGGCTCTGCGCGCGAACAGCGAAGACGAATGTCGTATCGCTCCGGCAGCGCAGCACCGGCATCGACGCAGATCGTCTCCAGCACCAAGGGCAACGGGATCACCGTTCCTCCGGCCGCGACCGGGTATCCGTCTCGCGCGCCGCCCGACAGGAGATCACGCCATGCTGGACAGAGATCAACTGGAGACCTTTGCCACCGTCGCCGAGCAGCAGAGCTTCGAGCGCGCGGCGGCGTTACTCAACGTGACCCGCGGTGCCGTGTCGCAGCGGATCAAGGCACTGGAGGAATCGCTGGCGACCATCCTGCTGTTGCGCGACAAGCCCGTCATGCCGACGCACGCCGGCGAAGCGCTGCTGCGCCACGTGAAGGCGCTGAGGCTGCTCGAAGCGTCGTCGCTGCGCGAACTCTCGACTGCGGCGGATCACGACGGCCCCGTACCGCTGTCCATCGCCGTGAACGCCGATTCGCTGGCGACGTGGTTCCCGCCGCTGCTGCGCGAGCTATTCGCGAGGCGCTTGGTCGCGCTCGAGGTCGTCACCGACGACCAGGACCACACCTCCAGCCGCCTGCTGCGAGGCGAGGTGGTCGGCTGCATCTCGACCGATGCCAAGGCTGCCGCGGGCTTCCTCGCCAAGCCGCTCGGAGCGATGGAGTACCGCTGCTACGCCACGCCCGCCTTCATCGCCGAGTTTCTGGCCGACGGCCTGATCGTCCGCAACATCCTTCGCGCACCGGCGGTCCTCTTCAACCGCAAGGATGCGCTGCACGACGAGTTCCTGCAACGGCGGTTCGGCATGCGGATCGACCGCTATCCGCGCCACTACCTGCCCTCGCCGTCCGCCCTGCTCGAAGGCATCGCCATGGGCGCGGGTTACGGACTGGTGCCGTCGACGCAGGCGCAGGGGCTGGTGCAGGACGGCGTGCTGCAGGAACTGGCGCCCGACGACCCTGTGCAGGTCGACCTGTATTGGCATCACTGGGAGATGGAGCCGCCCATCGCGCGCGAGATCACCGAGCTGATAGTCGGCCGCGCGGAACAGTGCCTCATCCAGCCGCGTCAGGCCGCCAGGAAGGTGTCGCGCCAGCGGGCACTGGCCCTACTACCGTTGCACAGTCCGGTACCCGGGCTCTCCGTGCCGTCGATGTAGCACCACCCGCACCACAGTGGCCGACGCGAGGCCGGCGAGAAGCGCGATCAGTTCGACGTTCGGGATAGGCCACCCTGCCCACGTCGGGACGAAGGCGGCGACGGCACCGACGAATCCCGCCGCAATCGACCAGGTCTCGTCCACTGGGTCGCCGTCCTTACCGCGCAGCAGGTCGAAGAGGCTGACGCCGACGCTGGCGATGTAGACGACGTTCACCGACACCATCGTGTCGACGATGGGCAGCCCGGTGGCCGTCAGCGACGTGGCCACGGCCATTGCGATGGCGGCCGGGACGATCGGTGACGTAGACGCGCGGTGCGGCTGGGCCGCCTCAAGCGCTGACACCATCGCGCGGAGCACCGCGGCACCCGAGCCAAGGGCCGCCATGCCGAGGACTGCGAACATCACCGGGCCCGCAGCTGCCGCGAGCTCCGCCGCAGCCAGCGACAGCGCCTGCGGCACGACCTGCTTGGCATCCGCGACCCCGGGCCATGACGGCTGAGCGACCGCCGACAGCACGACCGCAGGCGGCAGGAACGCCAGCAGCAGCAGGCCGGCGCCGGCCAGCAGGCATCCGCGGACGGCGACGCCCGGCCCACGGGCCGCGAGCACGAACTGGTGATAGTCCGCGCCCGTGCAGACGAGCAGCCCGACGCCGATGGCGATCGTGAACGCCTGGGCCACGCCAAGCGACGGCAAAGCGTGAGAGAACGCAGGCAGCGAAGCGGCGTAGAGCTCGACGCCTCCGCTGCGCACAAGCGCGTAGAGCAGGACGACCGCGCTCGCCGCGAGGCACCCCGCGAAGACCAGTGACGCTGCACGCAACTCGAACCGCGATGCCGCGAAGATGAGGGCGATGGCGACGGCATGGGCCGCCACCGGGCCCGCACCCAGCAGCCGCACCACGGCCACGGCGCCGTGGATCTGCGCGGCCAGCACCCCCGCCATCCAGACGATCGAGAGCAGCGCGACCAGCCGTCGCACGCGATCGCCGGACCGGTCTCCGAGCAGGTCCCACACGGGGCGACCGGCCAACCACAGCCTGCCAGCGAAAACCGCCATCGCGATCATCCCCAGCCCGGTGGCGACCCCGTAGATCGCCCCGGCCATGCCGTAGCGCAGGGCGTACTCTCCCGACCCGAACAGGAACCCGATGCCGTAGCTGGCCGAGATGAGCAGCGCTGCCACCTGCAGCGCCCCAAGCGTCCGGGATGTCACCGGGCCACGCTCCGCTGCCACGAACCTACCGCGGGCCCCGGCTCTGCGAAGTAGGCCTCGCAGACCTGGGCGCGCTCCTGGTACTCCGGCAGCGTCGAAAACACGCGCTGCGCCTCAGGCAGCCGGTAGTAGGGAACGGCCGGCAGCAGATGGTGGGTCAGATGGTAGGCGTTGTTCCTGGGATGGAACAGCACCGACCAGAGTCCAGCCGCCTTGATGTCGCGCGTGAAGCAAAACACGCCGCCGGGAGACAGGCCGTGGTGGTCGCACATTTCCCGGAAGGTCGTGATCACGTGGAATGCCGTGGCACGCGCGGCCAGCCACAAGGCGAGCATCGCCGCGGCTGGCCCGACCCCGGCGACCAAGACGAGCGCTGCCACGAGCAAGGCCCACCAAGAGAGGATGTACAGCCGTCCTCCCGTCGGAACGGCGGGATCGACGAGGTGCCCGAAGGTGGACCCGAGGACGGCACGCAGCGACAGCGTGTTCGCGGCCACGGCCGCAACCCAGGACTTCGCCTTCGCTGCTGGGATTGGGATCAGGTCGGGATCGGCGTCCTGCGCGCCGAGGTCCAGGTGATGGCGGAAGTGCAGCTCGCGGTAGTGCGACAGGCTCGCGAAGAGAAGCGGAGCGATCAGCGCCCGGGTGACCAGATCGTTCAGCAGGCGGTTGCGCGTCAGGTTGCGGTGCGCAGCGTCATGCAGGATGTTGCCCAGCGCCCGCTGTCGGTTCCCGAGGACCAGCAGCGCGATCGGCGCGGCCCAGGGCTCCTGGAGCGCCAGCAGGAGCGCCGCGACGATGACCGTGATGTCAACGACGACGTCCCTGGCGGGGCGCCACCCCTGCAACTGCAGCAGCGGCAGGTGCGGGTTGCCGGCGCGACGCAGCGACTGCCGGAGCAGTGCGATGTCGGAGAGCACTTGCGAGCGGGTGGCCATGTCAGACCTCCTTGCACGCGGCTGTCGGGCCGGATGGTCCCGGCCCGTACTCGACACGATCGTCTCAGCCGCGCTCTCAAGGTACCAAGCCACCGCGAAAGCTGTTCGCGGTTTAGCAACTTTCGCCCCGCGTCAGCAGCGCTAAACCTGCCGGTTCATGCCCCGACGGCCCGCTCGGATCAGGGTGCCCGCAACGGTCCGGGATGCCCATAATCTTCGGCGAGGTGGAGCACTGCAGACTGGAGGAGATGGGAATGACCGCCGTTCGTGACCTGCACGACCTGTGCCGACAGATGACACCGAGCATCGCCGACGAGGTCTTCGTCTACTGCACCTTCAGCGACTTCCGCCTACCTCAGGGGCTTGAGCCGATCTGCACCTTCCGCGAGTCCGAAGGACTGACGGCCATCGTCGGCAAGTTGCAGGCCGAAGCGGCCGGCGTTCCCTACACCTTCCCCTGTCGCCTCATCACCCTCGCAGTGCATTCGTCGCTCGATGCGGTCGGGTTCCTGGCCTGCATCACCGACAGGCTCGCTCAGGCGGGCATCGCCTGCAATGCCGTAGCGGCCTTCCACCACGACCACCTCTTCGTGCCCCCAGATCGAGCCGGAGAGACGCTGGAGCTACTCCACGGCCTGGCCGCTGAAGCTCGCTTCGTCTGACCTCGAAGCCGCGGCCGACGGCCGGATCGGGCGTCGTTTCCGGTAACTGGGCCCGCCAGCAGACACTGGAGCGGACAGCCAGCATTCAGCTGACGTTGAATGCCGGCGAAGTACCGTGCAGCGGACCTACCACACGGGTTACCCGCAGGCCACACCTGTTTAGGTTTGTGGGACACCTGCCCGTCGCCCGCGCAAGCGCGTGGAACTGCCAGTGACTGAGGGCAGGTGTCCCACAAACCTAAACATCCTCTGCCGACCGACGCATAGGATCGACCGACCGGTCTCAGACAGAAAGCTGAAGCGGCGCCTCTCCTACAGCGCGCTGACCCTGTCCGTCTCTGCTCATCCGATGATGGTCGTGCTCATGCCCCGAGGCCGTGTCCGTTTAGCTCCGCTGACGCTGCCGCAAATTTCCGCAACTCGGCGCAAAAGCGTTGACGAGGGCGGGAGCGATTTTCTAGGCTGAACTCCCGGTAGCTCTCGGAGCGTCCCTCCCGTGGTCGGGAAGACGCCTCCCAGGTGGCCGGAGCCAACGGGAGTGCCGCCATGATCACGCCTCAACCGCCACGCCTAGGGCCGCTGACCGATCGCCCAACCCCTGACCACGATCGGCGGCGCCGCCGGCCGCAATCTTCAGCGCCATCCCGCCGCGCAAGGGTCGCCCCGGTCCTGCCGGCCCGCCCGGTGGTCTCGTCGGTCACGCGGGATGTCGAGCAGATTTGTGCATCCTGGACCGCGGAACACGCTTGCTTCGAGCTTGTTGTCCGCTCTCACTCGACAGGCCTGCAGGTAAAGCTGTGCACCTGGCTGAACTCCGGCCCCGCCTTGGAAGAGCGCTTCGTCATTCACACGCTGGCCGAGTTTGAGCAGTGGATCGCGAAGGCACCGACGAAGTTCGACCACCCGGTCGCTCACGAAGAGATCAAGAGGTTCGCCCATGGAACCTTCGCTCGATGAGCCCGATGGCCCTGGCGACTCGCCGAGGCCCTCACCTCAAGCTGCAGCCTTCGAGCTCTGCGAACTGGTCCAGTCGCTCGTGGTCGCCGACGAGGCAAGCGCCATTGCCGCGCTGGAATTGTCCGCACGAGCGGGTGGCGCCGACGCAGCCTTGTTCGTGTGGGTGATCCCCGACGACGACCGTTGCTGGTACCGATCGATCGCCGCACTGGACCCCGACTGGAGTGCAAGCGCCCTGCGGCGACTGCACAGCGGCCCCTGCACTTGGCTGGCCCATGCCGCGCGCTCGAGCGAGCCGCTGCTTGTCTGTCCGAACCTCGACAAGGGCGAAGAGGGAGTCGAACGGGACGACGCAGACTTGGGCCCTCCGCGCGCAATCTGGTTGATTCCGGCCCCGCCGCCGCGCGGTTCCGATGTGCTCGGAATCCTGATGCTCGCGGGCAAGGATGAGCAGCAACTCGACGCCACGAGCCGATTGATGCCGGTCTACCGGGCGCTGGCCCTGGGGCTGACGGACTGGTTCCAGCGTCAAGGTCGGAACGAACTCGTGCAGCGCGCCCACCTGACCGACCGGGATCTCGATCTGCTTCGGTACGAGTCCCTCGGGCACGGCTCGAAGCGCATTGCCTCTGCGCTCAACGCCGAGCCGAAGACCATCGACTGCCGCTTCCATCGTCTCAACATGCGCCTCGGCGTGGCGAATCGCCGGGATGCCGTGCGGCTCTGCCAGCGGTACGGACTGCTCTGATGCGCACTCACAGCGCGCATGCAAGAAAGTCGCGCAATTGAAGCAGTCGTGATCGCCCCTGCCGCTCCTAGAGTGAACTAACTGCAAGACCCCGGGTATCCCGAGACGTCCTCGCAGCATCGGAAGGAGCAGCGACATGACAACCAAACTGGCGAACCGTCTCCCCTCACAGATATGCGCGAGCCAGCGCCCGCGTTGGGCTGCGATGGTCCTGGCGATCGTCGTGGCAATGACCAGCGCTTTGCTCCCCAGGGCTGCACGGGCCGTGGACGGCTGCCTGGTCCTGCTGTGCTTCGCCGCCCCGAGCTGGCGCTCCATTCCACAGTGCGTGCCGCCGATCAAGCAGGTGCTGCGTGACCTGGCGCGGGGCAAGGCGTTCCCGACCTGCAGCATGGCCGGCGGCGGCAACTCGGCCAGCCATGCGTGGGCCAGCGCGCCCGGCTACTGCCCGCCGCAGTACACGCGAGTGTTCGACGGCGAGAGCGGGCCGATCTATTCCTGCGACTACAGCGGCGCCGTTTCCGTCTCGATCAACGGTGCGCCCTTCGCCCGCACCTGGTGGACGATGGCCGGCGACACAGTGACCGAGTTCAGTCCGGCCGCCAAGGCGCAGCTGGGCACCTGGGACACGCGCTTCGACGACGACTACGCCGCATGGCTCGCGTCGCTGCCGCCTCCGGCGCCGGTCGCCGAGTCCGGCCACTGAGGCAGCGCACCATGGATGCGTCCGTCTTCCTCGCGCTGGTGCTGGCCTGTGCGCCCCAGGTGCACGCCGAAACGGCGCGTGCCCTGGTCAGCGTCGAGAGCGCGTTCAACCCGTGGGCGATCGGCGTGGTCGGTGGCGCGCTCGAGCGCCAGCCGCGCAACCGTGCCGAGGCCCTTGCCACGGCGCGGGCGCTGCGGGATGCCGGCTGGAACTTCAGCGTCGGCCTCGGGCAGATCAACGTCGGCAACTTCGAGCGCCTGGGCTTGACGCTGGAATCGGCCTTCGAGCCCTGTGCCAACCTGGCCGCCATGCAGACGGTGCTCGCCGAGTGCTTCGACCGCGCGAGCGCATCCACGCCGAGTGCCGCGGATCAGATGGCCCTGCGACAGGCCCTGTCCTGCTACTACAGCGGCAACTTCGCCACCGGCTTCCGTCACGGCTACGTGCGCAAGGTCGTGGTCGCCGCACGTGCCGTTCCCACCGCCCAACCGAAGGAGCAGCTATGAGAACCCTCGCATCGATCCGCCGCGCCGCGCCGGCGTTGGCCACCTTGATCCCGACCCTGATCTCGCAAGCGGCCCTGGCCCAGGGCTTCGACAAGATCAACACCACGGTGACGAACGTCAACACCATCCTGGTGACGATCTCGATCGCGGTGGTGACCATCGCGATCATCTGGGCCGGCTTCAAGATGATCTTCCAGGGCGCCCGCCTGGCCGACGTGGCCAACGTGCTGATCGGCGGCACCCTGGTCGGCGGTGCCGCCGCCTTCGCCAGCTACATCGTCACCTGACCGGCGGGCGCGACCATGCAAGGCGAAGCCATCTACAAGGGCGCTACGCGACCGGCTATGAAGCTAGGCATCCCGCTCGTGCCGCTGGTGGTGCTGTTCGGAACCGGCATGCTGCTGATCATGTGGGGCGGCACCCTGGTGAGCTGGTGGATCGCCCTCGGCGTTGTGGTCGCCTTCGTGCCCGCGCTGCTGTGGATGCGCTTCGTGACCTCCAAGGACGACCAGCGCTTCCGGCAGATGTTCGTCGCCATGAAGCTGCGGCTGCACGACCGCAACCGCCGCTTCTGGCATGCGCGCAGCTACGCGCCCACCCTCTACCGGGGAGCCCGCGATGCTTGGCATGTCTAGGACCAACGGCGCCGACACCCGGCCGGGCCGCAGCAGCTTCAGGCCACGGCACTGGGCGCAGGCCCAGGCGGAGAACCCGCTGGCGCGCTTCGTCCCCTTTTCGTCGCTGGTCAGCCCGCACGACGTGATCACCCGCGGCGGCGACTACCTGCGTGTCTGGCGCCTCGACGGTGTGGCCTTCGAGTGCGCTGACGAGCACCAGATCGGCGAGCGGCACGAGGCGCTGTGCAGCCTGCTGCGCAACCTGGCCGGCGGCCAGTGGGCGGTGTGGACGCACCGCTTGCACCGGGTCGTCAGCGACAGCCTTCAGGACCCGGCGCAGCCCGGCTTCGCACGTGACCTGTCGCAGGCCTACCAGGCCAAGCTCGGCGAGCGCCGGATGATGAGCAACGAGCTCTACCTGACGCTGGTCTACCGGCCCAACGTGTCCCGCGTGAGCCGTGCCCTGCAATCGACGCAGCGCACCCGTGCGGCCATCGCGGAAGCCCAGGCCGAAGCCCTGCGCGTGATGGAAGAACGCACCGCGCTGGTCGGCCGCGTGCTGCGCGGCTTCGGCCCCGAACTCCTCGGGACGCGCGAACGGCGCGGACGCACCTACTCCGAAGTGGCCGAGTTCCTCGGCTACCTGGTCAATGGCTGCTGGCGGGCGATCCCGATGACCGCCGGGCCGCTGTACCGGACGCTGCCGACCGCGCGCCTGTCCTTCGGCGGCGACAAGCTCGAACTGCGCCAGGGCGACCAACGCCGCTACGCGGCCCTGGTCGACATCAAGGAGTACGCCGACGCGGTGGAACCCGGCATCCTCAACGCGCTGCTCTACGAGCCCAGCGAGTTCATCGAGACGCAGAGCTTCTCGATCCTGCCGCGTCGCGAGGCCATGCGCGCGCTCGAACTGCAGCGCGACCAGCTGATCGCCAGCGACGATGTGGTCGCCAGCCAGGTGGCCGAGATGGACGTGGCGCTGAACGAACTCGGCGACGGCCAGTTCTGCATGGGCGAGTACCACTACAGCCTCGTCGTCTTCGGTGAGGACGTTGCCGACGCCGGCCGCCGCGCGGCGCAGGCCATCGGCGCCGTCGGCGAGGCCTCCAGTCTGCAGATGTCCCCCGTGGACCTGGTGGCCGATGCCGCCTGGTTCGCGCAGATGCCGGGCAACTGGCAGTGGCGGCCCCGGGATGCCAAGCTCAGCTCACGGGCCTTCGCGGCGCTGTCCAGCGGCCACAACTTCGCCCGCGGCAAGCGCGACGGCAACCCCTGGGGCGAGGCGCTGGCCCTGCTGCGCACGCCCTCAGGCCAGCCCTTCTACCTGAACCTGCACAGCAGCCCCGAAGGCGAAGACTCGGCCGACAAGAAGCTGCCGGGCAACACGCTGATCATCGGCTCGACCGGCGTCGGCAAGACGACGCTCGAGATGTTCCTGCTGACGCTCACGCGGAAGTGGGACCCGGCGCCTCGCCTCGTGCTCTTCGACCTGGACCGCGGCTGCGAGATAGCGATCCGGGCGCTCGGTGGCCGCTACTTCACCTTGGAGGCCGGCAAGCCCACCGGCTGCAACCCGCTGCAGCGCGAGCCGACCCCGGCGCGCATCCAGTTCTGGGAGCAGCTGATCCGGACCTGCATCGCCACGCCGGCCATGCCGCTGCTGCCGGCTGACGAGCGCGCCATCGCAGATGCGGTCAAGGCGGTGGCGATGATGCCGGCACCACTGCGCCGCTTCTCGACCGTGCGGCAGAACCTGCCCAAGGCGGGCGAGAACAGCCTGTTCGAGCGTCTCGGCCGCTGGTGCCAGGGTGGCGCGCTCGGCTGGGTGTTCGACCAGGCCGACGACCGGCTGCTCGACCTGCACGCGGCCAACGTCATCGGCTTCGACACGACCGAGTTCCTCGACCTGCCTGAGGTCCGCACGCCGGTGATGATGTACCTGCTGCAGGTGATGGAAGAGCTGGTCAATGGCGAGCGGCTGATCTACGTGATCTCCGAGTTCTGGAAAGCTCTCGACCACGAGATCTTCAGCGATTTCGCCAAGCAGAAGCAGAAGACGATCCGCAAGCAGAACGGCCTGGGCATCTTCGACACCCAGAGCCCGTCCGACGTGCTGCGCCACCCCATCGGCCGCACGATGATCGAGCAGAGCGTGACCAAGATCTTCCTCGCCAACCCGGAAGCGGTGCGCGAGGAGTACGTCGACGGCTTCGGCCTGACGCAGGCCGAGTTCGACATCGTGCGCAGCCTCGGTGCGCAAGGTGGCCGGCGCTTCCTGGTCAAGCAGGGCCACGCCAGCGCCATCTGCGAGCTGGACCTGGCCGGGCTCGAGGACTTCATCACCGTGCTCTCGGCCACCACCGACAACGTGGCCCTCCTCGATGCCGTGCGCGAACGGCATGGCAACGATCCGTTTCAATGGCTTCCGGTTCTCCTTCGTGAGGTTCACGATCGCAGGTTTCGTAACTCCAGGAGAGCCGCATGAAAGCTGTTCGTCATCTCCTCGCGCTGGTCGCGCTGGCACTAACCGCCACCACCGCCAGCGCGCAGTTCGTCAAGGGCAATGAGGCCGTCAAGGTGATGCCCGATGGGACCAAAAAGGTGGAGACGCCTCCGCTGCCCACCACTACGCTGGGGGCGCCGTGCGCCGCAGACAAACCGGCATGCACTGCAAGCGGTTGGCGAATGGTCGAAACCGCGGACGGACTCCGCGAGTGCACGGAGATCTACGCGCGTCCAGGGACCTGCCGTCCTTCAACTTTTGGGACAGAGAAGCGGCCACGGCTCTGGATTGTCAAGACCCGTGGCCAGTGGATGCAGTGTCAGCTTCCTGACATCGGCAGCAAGTGCGTGAGTACCAAGGCGCTTCCCTACAGCGCCATCCAGTGATCGAGGTGACGCGATGTTCTCTTGGGTGGGATCTCAGTTCGACGGTGTGCTGAACACCTACGTGCTTGGCGTCGTTACGGCGCTGATGGCTGGGATTGCGCCCATCGCTTTGACCGCCATGACGCTCTGGGTAGCGCTCTATGGTTGGGCGGTCCTGCGCAACGAGGTATCGGAGACCTTGCCAGTCTTCATGTGGAAGGTCTTCAAGATCGGCCTGGTTCTGGCCTTTGCGCTGCAGTCAGGCTTCTACATCAGCAACGTGTCGGACACGGCGAACGCGCTTGCAACTGGCGTCGCATCGACCTTCCTGCCTGCGGTGGCGAATCCGGCAACGATTGCCACGCCGTACGCGATCCTCGATGCCTTCAATGACAAGGCTGGCCAGCTCGTTCTCGACCTGCTGAAGGACGCCGGGATCATGCGTCTTGACCTTGTATTCGCAGCGGTGATTACGGCGTTCGGGAACGTGATCTTCCTGTGTATCGCGCTGTTCGTCGTCACCCTCGCCAAGGTGTTCTTGACGTTCGTGATCGCCGTCGGTCCGCTGTTTGTTCTCTGCCTGGCCTGGCGACCCACCGCTCGGTTCTTCGACAGTTGGCTGTCGATGGTCCTGAACGCCGTCGTGCTGACGTGGTTCGCGTTCTTCGCGCTCGGGCTGAGCGCATACATGGGCGATGCACTGGTTCAGGCGATCCAGGACCAAGGCGGCTTCCTCGGCCCGACCTTCAACGTCGTCGGAGAGAGCCTGAAGTACTGCGTCGTCATGGTCCTTATGGCCATCATCTGCTTCCAGGCGCCGAGCCTCGCCTCCGCACTCACCGGCGGCGCCGCGGTTCAGCAGGGCATCCAGATGATCCAGAACGCCATGATGGTCTCGGGCCTGCGCTCGGCCTCCTCGGCCCGCAGTGCCGGTGCAGCAGGCGCAGCCGGCGGCGTCGTCCGGGCCGGTGCCGGCCTGCCCTACGCGGCGGGCCAGGCCACCGGCGCCGCAGCAGTCGCCACCGGGCGGGCGGCAGGCGCCGTTGCCGTCGGAGCCGGCGCCGTCGTCCGCCAGGGTTACGGCGCGGTACGCACCGCCGCCTACAAGCTCGCCGCGCTGCGCGGCCGGGCGTGAATGTCAACCAGCGTCAACCAGCACAGGAGCGTCAACATGCACACACGTCTCAAGGTCGCTGCCGCCGTCCTCATCGCCTTCGGCGCCAGCGGCGCCCGTGCACAAGGCATTCCGGTCATCGACGTCGCGAACCTGATCCAGACCGTCCAGCAGGTGCTGAACGACATCACCGAGATCAACAACCAGGTTCAGCAGATCACCCAGCTGCAGAACCAGCTCAACAGCATCAACGGCATCCGCAACCTCGGCAACGTCTTCAACAACCCGATGCTGCGGAACTACGTGCCGGCCGAGGCGTACACCTACCTCAACGCGATCAACACCTCAGGCTACTCCGGCCTGAACGCCACGGCCAAGGCGCTGCGCGACGTGGGTATGGTCTACAACTGCACGGACCTCGCCGGCGACGCCCGCACCGGTTGCCAGGCGGCGCTGGCGCAGCCGTACCAGCAGAAGGGCCTGCTGCAGGATGCGATGAAGTCGGCCGCTGGGCGCCTCTCGCAGATCCAGTCGCTGATGGGCCAGATCAACGCCACCACCGACCAGAAGGCGGTGCAGGAGGTCCAGGCCCGTATCGGCGCCGAGAACGCGCTGCTGGCCCACGAGATGTCCCAGGTGCAGATGCTGCAGGGCATGGCCGACAGCGAGGAGCGCATCGCCCGATCTCGGGAACGCGAGCGCCAGTACCAGATGCTCACCCGCACGGGGAAGGTGGCCGACTACCTGCCCTGACGCCCGTTCCCTGAACCGCTGCGCCGGGCCGCCGGTGCAGTCCCACGGAGGTCCCCATGAGTGCCGTCCTGACGCCAGGAAGAGCCGCTGCATTGCCTGAACGATTGCGAGACCGAGCGCAGACCGAGCCCGAGACGACGGCGATCGACGCGAATCGCGCGTGGGAAGGGGACCGCACGCTGATGCTCGAACGCTCGGAGCGTCGGGCCTGGTGGGTCGCCATCGCCGGCCTGGTGCTGGGCTTGATCGGCATCGCCGCGGTGTTCGCCCAGGGCCCGCTGCGCCGCGTGGTGGAGATCCCCATCGTGGTCGACCGGGTCACCGGTGAGGCCACGGTCCAGCAGCGACTCTCCGTCGAGACCATCCCCCCGATGGAGGCGCTGGACAAGCACAACCTCGCCACCTTCGTGCGGGCACGCGAGGGCTACAGCTGGATGTTCCTGCAACGCGACTTCGACCAGGTCGCGCGCATGGCGGTGCCGGCCGTGTTCGCCGACTACAACCGTCAGTTCGAGGGCGACGGCGCGCTCCAGAAGAGGATCGGCGCCGCCGAGGACTGGCGCATCAATGTCGTCGGCGTGCGCCTGGCTGCGTCCGGCCGCCCCGGCAACCAGGGCGAGGCGACGGTCACCTACGACAAGGTGGTGCGCCTGACGGACCGCAACCTGCCCGAGGTCACCACGCGGCACGTGGCCAGCGTCGTCTACCAGTACCAGCCGAAGGTGCTGGCCAAGGAGCGCGACCGGCTCGAGAACCCGTTCGGCTTCGTGGTCACCGCCTACCGGTCCGATCCCGAGATCAACACCGCCGCACCGGAGGCCAAGCCATGAAGTCGCGCGCCCGGCTGGCCTCCCTGGCCTGTGTCGTGGCCTGCGGCTCCACTGCGGTCGCTGCAGAGCCTGCGGATCCGCGTCTGCGCGAAGTGGTCTACGACCCGCGCGCCGTCGTCACCGTCCCGGTCAAGCGCGGCGTCGTGACGCTGGTCGTGCTCGATCCCGACGAGGCGATTACCGAGGTCGCCGCCGGCCTGGGTGGCGACTGCACGAAGGCCGATGCCGCGTGGTGCATCGCAGCCCAGCCCGGAGGCCGGAACCTGTTCGTCAAGGCCAAGAGCTCGGCCAACGCCGCGAACACCCTGGCCGTGGTCACCGACCGCCGAACGCACAGCTTCCGCTTCGTCGTGCTGGCCGACGGCGATCCGAAGCCGCCGGTCTACCGGCTCGTCGTGAAGGCGCCGGCCCGGGTGGCACCCCCGGCGCGCCTCGCGCTGCGCGACGCGGCACCACTGATGGCGTTGCCTGTCGTGCCGCCACCCCCGTCACCGCACCAGGTCGTCGCGGAGCGCCTGCAGGCCAAGCCGCAGGTGATGAACACGCAGTACTCGATCGCCGAGGGCGCCGGCTCGCAGGACATCGTTCCGACCCTCGTCTATGACGACGGGCGGTTTACCTACCTGCGCTTCCCCGGCAACCGCGAGGTGCCGGCCGTGTTCCATGTACTGGGCGACGGCAGCGAGACGCTGGTCAACGCCCGCATGGAGGATGACCTGCTGGTGGTCGATCGCGTCAGCCGGCGGCTGATGCTGCGGGCCGGCTCGGCCGTCGTCGGCCTGTGGAACGAAGCCTTCGACCTCGACGGCAGGCCGCCAGGTGACGGCACCACGGTGCCCGGCGTGCAGCGTGTGCTGAAGGCCGACGTGAGTGGCAGCAACGCGCCTTCCGAAGCGCGCAAGGGAGCGACACCATGACGCACGACCCGAGCGATCCGCGGAACCGCGATCCAAACCTGAACGCGGAAGCCGAGTCCGACGGCAACGCCATCTCTCCTCTGCCCGGCGAGCCCGGCATCCCCAATGTCGCTGCCCGGCAGCGGGTTTCAATGTCGAAGAAGGGCCTGCTGGCCGTGGCGCTGCTCATCGGCTCCCTGGTCGCGGTGGCCACCGTCACCATCCAGCGCTTCTCTGCCAGCGGCAAGAAGGCCGACGAGACCGAGGCGAAGCTGGTCCGGGACAGGCCCACCGCCGCCACGGCCGAGCCGCGCAGGCTCGAGATGCCGCCCCCTCCGGCCGCCAGCGCCGCCGTGGCGACCGCGCCGCGCATCCCCGCCCTGACGCCTACGGGCGAGGAACTGACCGAGCCCATCGGGGTGCGGCGCACCGGATCGGCGGCACCCTCACCGGGTGGCCCGAAGGTGGTCCCGCCGGAGGATGCCCCCGTCTTGCTCGTCACCACCCGGCCGGGGGCACTCCCTCCACCCGGGGCGTTCACCCGAAGGATGGATGCTGGTGCACCGCCTGACGAGGGCCCGACAGCGGCCGAGCCCGCCGACACGATCGATCCGATCGCCGCGACCTCGCGCAACCTGCAGGGCTATCAGCGTCAGCTCCAGGGCCTGCTCGACAACCTCACCAAGACCGCGGCGCTGGCCACGGGCCAGGCCACCGGGCAGATGCCGCCGGGGGCCCTACTTGGTGGGCCCCCGATGGCGGGCACCGCACCCATCGGTGCGGCACCCGCAGGGGGTAGCCTATTCGGGGGCCAGCTTCAGGGGTCATCCACCCCGAAGGTGGCCGCCTCGATTCTGGGCAACCGCAGCCTGACGCTGCCCAAGGGGACAGCGTTCACCTGTGCGCTCAAGACCAAGGTGATCAGCGCGACCTCGGGCCTCGTCGGTTGCCAGTTGCAGCGCAACATCTTCAGCGACGACGGTCGCGTGCTGCTGATCGAGCGCGGCTCGCACCTCGACGGCGAGTACCGCATCGCCTCCGTCCGGCCCGGCACGGTCCGTATCCCGGTGCTGTGGACGCGGATCCGCACGCCGCTGGGCGTCACGGTGGACATCGACTCGCCCGGCACCGGCCAGCTCGGCGAGTCCGGCATAGACGGCTACGTGGACAACCGCTGGGGCGAGCGCATCGGCGCGGCAATGCTGCTGTCGCTGATCGACGACTCGGTGAAGCTGGTCATCCAGAACCAGGCCAGTGACCGGCAGGCCGAAACCATCGTGCTGCCATCGACCACGGCCAACACCAGCAAGCTGGCCGAGAAGGTGCTGGACAGCACGATCAACATCCCGCCGCTGATCTACCAGAACCAGGGCGGCATCGTCGGCATCTACGTCGCCCGCGACGTGGACTTCTCGTCGGTGTACGAGTTGAAGCCCACCGCCACCGCACCGGCTCGCGAGATCAGGCCATGAACCGGCACGCCTGTGAGCACGAGGACCTGGTGAACCTGGATGGAGGCTGGTGCGGCGACGCCACGTCGGTCGTCGAGTTCCTGCGACCCCTCCGCGACCAGCTCGACACGCCGGGCGTGCTGGAAGTCTGCGTCAATCGGCCGGGAGAACTTCTCGTCGAGACGGTGCGCGGCTGGCAGACCGTGCCGGCTCCCGAGATGACGCAAGAACGCTGCCTCTCGCTGGCCACCGCCGTGGCCACTTACTGCGACCAGCAGGTCAACCAGGAACGCCCGCTGCTCTCGGCCACGCTGCCCAGCGGCGAACGCATCCAGTTCGTCATCCCGCCGGCCGTTCCCCGCGGCACGGTGTCGATCACGGTGCGCAAGCCGTCGCACCTGATCAAGCGGCTCGATGACTTCGAGCGCGAAGGCCTGTTCGAGCGCACGGCAACGGTGACACGCACCCCGAACGCGGAACTGCTGCCCTTCGAGCGCGAACTGGTAGAGCTGAAGGACGCAGGCCGCTATGCCGAATTCCTGCGCCTGGCGGTGCGCAAGCACCAGACCATCGTCGTCAGCGGCAAGACCGGCTCGGGCAAGACGACGTTCATGAAGGGCCTCGTGGAGGAAGTGCCGAAGCACGAGCGCCTGATCACGATCCAGGACACGGCCGAGCTGACGCTGCCGAACCACCCGAACGTGGTGCACCTGTTCTACAGCAAGGACGCCCAGGGCACGGCGCGCGTGACGGCCAAATCGCTGCTCGAAGCCTGCCTGCGCATGAAGCCGGACCGCATCTTCCTGGCCGAAGTCCGCGGTGACGAGTGCTTCTACTTCGTGCGGCTCGCTGCCTCCGGCCACCCGGGCAGCATCACGAGCGTCCACGCAGGTAGCTGTGCGCTCGCCTTCGAGCAGATGTCGCTGATGATCCGCGAGACCGGCGCCGGCGGCGGCCTGCGCATGGACGAGATCAAGTGGCTGCTGAGCGTCGTGGTCGACGTGATCGTGCAGTTCGATCGCGACGAGCGCGGGCGCTTCATCTCCGAGATCCTCTACGAGCCCAGGCGCCAGCGGCTCGGACGCTGGGATCAGCAGGCGGCGGCGGCATGAGCGGCGTCGCAGCCCTGCCGTTCTCGGCCTGGCCCACGGGCCGCAAGATCGCGGCCATCGCCTTCGCGATCCTCGGCTACGCGGCGCTTGCCTGTGCGGCGGTCTACCTGGCCGGTGTGCTGTTCCTGGTGCTGAACAAGGCGAACCCGAAGCAGGCGCAGTTCGCCAGCATTGTTCACTACTGGAAACTCTACGCCGACGATGCGCAGCTGCGCAAGAAGCTCCAGCTCGCGATCGGCGCCTCGGGGATCGGCCTGCTGATCCTGCTGCCAGCCGGCCTCGTCGCCGCCGCAAGGCCGCGGCGGGCGCTGCATGGCGATGCCAGGTTCGCCAGCCCGGCCGAGGTCGATCGCGCGGGCCTCACGGGCGGTGACGGGCAGCCGGGCATCCTCATCGGCCGCCACCGCGGCAGGTTCCTGTCGCTGTCGGGCCAGCTCTCGGTGATGCTGTCGGCACCGACCCGAAGCGGCAAGGGCGTCGGGGCCGTGATCCCGAACCTGCTGAACTGGCCCGACTCCGTCGTGGTGCTCGACATCAAGGGCGAGAACTACGACATCACGGCCGGATACCGCGCTGCGCATGGGCAGGCGGTCTATGCCTTCTCGCCCTTCGACGAGGACGCCCGCAGCCACCGCTGGAACCCGCTGACCCCCGTGCGCCCCAGCCCGCTGCACCGCGTCGGCGACCTGCTCACCATCGGCCAGGTCTTCTTCCCCAATGATGGCAGCGGCACCTCGTCGGAGGCCTTCTTCAACGACCAGGCGCGCAACCTGTTCCTGGGCCTGGGCCTCGTCCTCCTCGAAACCCCGTCCCTTCCCCGCACCATCGGCGAGATGCTGCGCCAGTCCTCGGGCAAGGGCCGCTCGCTGAAGGACCACCTGAGCGGCCTGATCACGCAGCGCCGGGAGGAAGGCAACCCTCTCTCTGACGAATGCGTCGACGCACTGCAGCGCCTGCTGTCCAACTCGGAGAACACGCTGTCCAGCGTGGTCGCCACCTTCAATGCGCCGCTGACGATCTTCGCGGACGCGGTGGTCGATGCGGCCACCAGCGCCGACGACTTCATGCTCGAGGACGTGCGTCGCCGCCGCATGTCGGTCTATGTGCGCATCCCGCCGAACCGGCTGGCCAACGCCCGGCCGCTGCTGAACCTCTTCTTCTCGCAGCTCGTCAGCCTGAACACGCAGGCGCTGCCCGAACAGCACCCGACGCTGAAGGTGCAGTGCCTGCTGGTGAACGATGAGTTCACGGCGATGGGCCGCGTGGGCGTGATCACGAACGCCACCGCCTTCCTGGCCGGCTACAACCTGCGGCTGCTGACGGTCGTGCAGGCCATGTCGCAGCTCGACGCGGTCTACGGCGACAAGGAGGCCCGCACCTTCGCCACCAACCACGGCCTACAGATCCTCTACGCGCCGCGCGAGCAGCGCGACGCAGACGAGTACAGCGCCATGCTGGGCCACTTCACCGAACGCGCCACCTCGCACGGGCGCAGCCGGTCCTTCAGCGGCCACGGCTCGAGCACCGTCAGCCGCAACGAGAGCGAGCAACGACGCGCGCTGCTGCTGCCGCAGGAATTCAAGGAACTGGGCAGCGAGCGACTAGTGGCGATCTTCGAGAACTGCAAGCCGATCCTCGGCGAGAAGATCCGCTACTACCGCGACAAAGCCTTCATGTCGCGCCTGCTGCCGGCACCGGCCGTGCCGCGCATGAACATGGATTTGCACTTGGCGCGCGTGCAGGAGCGCTGGCGCTACGCCGAGGACGAACTGGCGCCCGACGAAGGCCTGGACATCGAGCAACTGGCCCATGACATGAGCCGCCTGCCCGAGCTGGCGGACAAGTCGCCCGAGGAGATTGCAGAGGCCGTCTTCGCCGTCTTTGACACACGCTCCGGGCACGGCGGCGCGATCGAGGCTGCCGCCGATGACGACGGCGTCCTCATCGCCGAGCCTTCACTCATCGAGCCAGCCGACATCACCTAGACCGGGAGCCACACGATGCGATCCACCCTTGCGATCACCCCCTTCGTCCCCTGGCTCCTGGCGCTGGCCTCGTGCAGCTCACCGCCGAAGCCGCCAACCGTGGATGAGTCGCAGAAGCGCCCGGTGAACTCCCAGACAGCGGTCGAACTGCAGGTGTGCAAGAACGACCTGCAGAACACGCGCATCCTGGCCAGCGAGTCCAGCCGTATCGCCGAGACCACTGCAGCAACGCTCGCAAACATGGCGACACGCCAGCAGATCCTGGCTGCCATGCACGCGCCGACCAGTCAGCAGCCGCAAGCCAACACCGTCTTCACCGTTCGATTCGACTTCGGCAGCACGCGCGTCGCCATCCCGTCCGACGTCACGTCCGTCCTGGTCGAGGACGCCAAGGCGTCACCGCTCATCCTGTTGCGCGGGCGTACGGACGGCACCAGCGACGCGCCGGCCGAGAGCCGCATCGCGCGCGAACGGGCCGCGGCGGTGCGCGACTACCTGGTGGCCGCCGGCGTGGACCCGGCGCGCATCCGCGCCACGTACCAACCGGCCGGAGACCACGTCGCCGACAACGCCAGTGCCAGCGGCCGCGGCCTGAACCGGCGCGTCGAGATCGAGCTTTACCGAGCGTTGCCGGTGGCGCTGAGCGCGGCGGCCGTCGCCCAGCCCTGAACCATCTCTAACCCAACATCTCGAGGTCGCCATGGATGCAGACAACTCCCCCGCCCGCCAGGCTCCGCATGCCCAGGGCGGCACCGTCGAGCCTGCCAACCGTGCGCCGGTGGCCATCGCGAAGTTCCAGACGCCGGAGCCGGAACCCGGAGAGCGCTACGAGCTGCGAGACCCCTTCGCCGAGGTGACGTACCGCGCGAACACCTTGCCCGAGATGGTCGCCAAGGCAGATCAACTAGGCAGCAACCGCTTCGTGGCGATTGCCGAAGACGGGAAGCGCACGCCGATCCAGAAAGTCGATGGCGAATGGCAGCGCGGGCCGCAGCGTCCCGCACTGCCGGAGCGCCCACTGGACCCGCTGCCGGCCCGAGACGAGGTGCCCGAGGCCACAAACGTGGTCCCGATGCCCGGCGCCGGCAAGGCAGCTTCGCAGCCCGAGCAGGTCGACACCAAAGCGATCGCGAAGATCGACGCCCAAGCCGAACGCGCGGCGCTCGTGGCTCGCCTCGAAGCCGCGCTGCTGGAACGCTACATCGTCAAGCGCGCTCCGGTCACGGTGGGCGACGTGACCATCGGTCGCACCGAGTTCCGCTTCCGCGGCGACACGTCGCGCGTGGCCTTCACCGAATCGACCTTCCGCCTGGCCACCGACACCAACAGCCCGTCGGTCGCGCGCTCCATGATCGACGTGGCCGAGGCCCGCAACTGGAAGGCGCTGCGCGTGTCGGGCAACGAAGACTTCAAGCGCATGGTCTGGCTCGAAGCCTCGGTGCGCGGCGTGAAGACACTGGGCTACGAACCGAATCCGGGCGACCTGGATGTGCTCAAGCGCGAACGCGAGGCTCGTCTTGTCAACCGCATCGAGCCGGCTCGGGACGCGAGCGGCGGCACTGCGGCGGCGCCGGCCGAGAAGGCATCCGCCCGCGGCGGCGGTGGCCGCAAGGCCGTGCTGGCCGCTATCGAGGCGGTGCTGGTCGCCAAGAAGGTGCCCGAGAAGCAGCGCGCGGCCGTGATGGCCGCCGCCACCGAGAAACTGGCGCAGCGCATCCGCGATGGCCAAGTGCCCAAGGTCAAGGTCTACGATAAGGCAGCGAAGTCACAGCGGCCCGTCGTCGTGCCGACACCCGAGATGCAGCGCACGCGCGACCGAGCTGCGCCAGCGCCTGTGCGATGAGGCCACGCCAGTGGAAGCGTCGGCCCACGGCATGACGGCGCCGCCCGCTGTCTACGAGATCGGCGGCCAGCGCTTCGAGATCGGATCGCGCGGCTTCGCGGAGGCCATCGCCGAAGCCCACGCAGCCCACCAGCGCCCCCGCTGCATGTGCCTCCGTAGTGGTGACGGACAAGGTGTCGAGATGTACGTGGCGCGCTTGGGCGATGGCTACATCGTCAAGCGCATGCCGGACACCGGCAGCCACCACGCGCCCGACTGCTCGTCCTACGAACCGCCGGCCGAGTTCTCCGGCGTGGGGCAGGTGCTGGGCAGCGCGATCACCGAAGACCCGGCCACCGGCGAGACGACGCTGAAGTTGGATTTCCCGCTGACCAAGATGCCCGGGCGCTCGCAGATGCCGCCAGCGGGCGGCGACGGCGACAGGGTCACCAGCGACGGCACCAGGCTCTCGCTCCGCGGCCTGCTGCACTACCTGTGGGACCAAGCCGAGCTGACGCGTTGGCATCCCGGCTTCGCGGGGAAACGAACGTGGGGCACGGTGCGCAGGCATCTGCTGCTGGCTGCCGAAGACAAGATCGCTCGCGGAGGTTCGCTCCAATCACGCTTCTACATCCCCGAGTTGTTCTCAGTCGAACAGCGTGACGCGATCAACGCCCGGCGGACGGCGCAGTGGGCTCAGTTCATTGCGGCACCTGGCAAGCCCCAACACCTGATGTTGCTCATCGCCGAGGTGAAGGAAATCGTGCCCGCCCGCTATGGCTTCAAGGCCGTGGTGAAGCATGTGCCCGATCTGGCCTTCGCGCTGGACGAACGGCTCTACCGCCGGCTGGGCCGACGCTTCGAGTCGGAGCTGTTACTCTGGAGCGCGACCGAGGACATCCACATGGTGATGGTGGCGTCCTTCACCGTCGCCTCGTCAGGCATGCCCAGCATCGTGGAGCTTTCGCTGATGCCGGTCACCCGTTGTTGGTTGCCCGTCGAAGACGGATTCGAGAAGCAACTCGTTGAGCGGCTGGTGACTGATGGGCGGTCATTCGTGAAGGGGCTTCGCTACAACTTGGGTACGGGTTGCGCGTTGGCCAGTGCGGCGCTGACCGATTGCGCGGGTTCCGCACCGTTGCTTTTCATCGTCCGCGCCGGCGGCGAGGACAGCGAGCGGCATCTTCAGACATTGGTGCCGTCGGTACCCTTGTGGCTTTGGCATCCAGCGAGCGAAGCGATTCCAGTGCTGCCGCCCCGACAGCCACATGCCGCGCGAGCTACAGACCCTTCAACGGAGCCCCGATGAGCGGTCTGGTTCTCGCGGAGAAGCCGAAGTGGTATAAATCCTCGGACGTTTCATCGATTCGCCCGAGGATTCACAACATGCCGACCCCTGACACCTCGACGCAGCGCACCCAGGCGCTGGCGCTGCTCCGGCGGCGGGGGATGACGCGGCTCGCGGAGTTCAGCGAGGCGGGCATCACTGCGACCACGGTCGGCCGCATGGAGCGAGCTGGCGAGGTCGTGCGCCTCGCGCGCGGGCTCTATCAACTTCCCGATGCCGAGCTCGATGCGCAGCAGTCCCTGGCCGAAGCGGCTCGGCTGGTGCCCAAAGGTGTTATCTGCCTGGCCTCAGCGCTGGCGTTCCACGGCCTCACCGACCAGATGCCGCCAAAAGTCTGGATCGCCATCGGGCGCAAGGACTGGCGCCCTCGTGTCACCTACCCGCCGATCCGAATCGCTCGGTTCTCTGACGAGCTTCTGCGCCGCAGCGTAGAGAGCAAGAAGATCGCCGGAACGTCAGTGCCCGTGTTCGGCGTGGCCAAAACGGTAGCCGACCTGTTCCGCTACCGTCGAACGGTCGGCGATGCGCTGGCCATCGAAGGCCTGCGCCATGCGCTGCGCCAGCGCAAGGCCACGCCCGCGGCGATCGCGCGGGAGGCCGAAGCCGCAGGCGTGTGGGCCACGATGGAGCCCTACGTCATGGCCCTGACCAGCGATGCCTGATCGCCCGCGCAACGTCGGCGCCTCCGTGCGCCAGCGCCTGTTGAACCTGGCACATGCGCGCGGCCAGCCGATGGAACTACTGCTCACGCGTTACGCGCTGGAGCGCCTGCTGCATCGTCTGAGCCTGTCCCCGCACCGCGAGCGGTTTGTGCTGAAGGGTGCGATGCTGCTGGCCACCTGGTTCGACGAGCCGCATCGCGCGACGCGGGACGTAGACCTGCTTGGCTTCGGGGACGCAGCGGAGGATGCGCTGCTCAGGACGTTCCGCGAGATCATGGCGGTCGAGGTTGACGACGGCGTGGTCTTCGATCTGAAGGGCCTGAGGATCGAGGCCATCCGCGAGGAGGTCGAGTACGGCGGCTCGCGGCTTCGGACGACAGCGGCACTCGCCGGCGCACGCATTCCGATCACCGTGGACATCGGTTTTGGTGATGACGTTGAGCCTGGAGTCGAGGATATCGACCTGCCGGTACTGCTCGACATGCCGTCGCCTCACCTGCGCGCCTATCCGCCCGAGACCGTCATCGCGGAGAAGTTTCATGCGATGGTGGTCCTGGGTCGGGCCAACAGCCGCATGAAAGACTACTACGACGTGTGGATGCTGACGGGCGCATTCGAGATCGACCCAGAGCGGCTGCGTCGGGCCATCGTTGCAACGTTTTCCCGTCGCAGCACGGCGATCCCTGCGGCGATCCCGGACGGGCTCAGCGACGCATTTGCAGCCGATGTTGGGAAACAGCGGCAGTGGGATGCCTTTGCTCGAAACCTCTCCGGCACGATCCCTGGGTTCGGCTTCGTGGTCAGCGAGCTGCGGCAGAGACTGGCGGGATTTCTGGCAGTGCCGTGACCCGCTCCTTCAGGACAAGTCACTGCAGCCTTGGGCCCGCATGCCTACGCTGGAAGTGCGAGCAGGCCGATACACATCTCCCCTGCACGACGGGCGCGGTTGCGACCCCGGGTGCTGCATCAACCATCAGCGGCACCGAACCACTCTTGATCGACAAATCGACCGTGCTGCCGCATGCTGGGCAGCAACAGGTCATCAGCAAAGTCGCAGCCCGTCGAGCCGGGATCGATCTGGCGTTCCTTGGATGCCATCACCGGCGAATGTCCACCGCCAGACGAAAGCACCGAGATCAATTCACCATAGCCAGGCTTCCACGCATGAGCTTGTACGAACACTTCCCGAAGGCTCATCAGAATCTGCATGCCGGAAAAGTCGAGATCACCGAAGAAGTACACCGGCAACTCTGACCGTCCAAACAACCACGCCCCGACCGCTTCAAGTCCATTCGCCGTCGAAGCGTTCAACTCCATCGCCTCGCCGTGAGTCGCACGGACATACAGGCGACAGCCATTTCGGTGTCGCAGCCGCTTCGCGCTGCCCTTGAAACCTGCGGCGTAGATCAACAGGCTGCGCGCCCAGCCCGGACGCCGAGCGTCTGCCATTCGTTCGAAGGTCACTAGGTTCTCGATGAACACCGCTTCATCGAACGACGCCGGAATGTCGACAAGCAGTTGGATCGGAGCGTCCCAGAACTGCCCCGACGCCGCGCCCAACAGGCGCAGCAGTTCGTCGCGGCTATCGAGCACTTTGGACCGGCCGTGGAACACGCGCGCGGACGCCTCACGCAGCGGCAGTGAGATCCCCGAGGCGCACAACTCGCGCAGGGATTGAAGACTCCGCATCGCTTCCTCAGCGGGTACGGCTGACAGGGCCGAGAAAGGACTACGGATCAGGTACTCAAGCAGCTCATCCTTGCTTCCAAACGCTATGGCGTCCCAGTGCGAAGCGAGATGTGAAATCAATTTGTGTTGCCATTTGTCGCTCAGCCGCTCGTACTCAGCCCAGGTGGCCAAGGCGTCGAAGTCGACCAGCTCAAGCTGTGGGTTTCGGTCAACTAAGCCGGCAAACTCTCGCTCGCGGGACAACACCAGCCGAACCCAGCCTGTGGCGCACAGCTCACGCAACAGCAATTCGAGCCTTTGTACCGCCTCAGACTCGACCTGGTTGTACAACTCAGGAAGCTCCCTGCGATCCAGCTTCAAGCGGGTTGACCGCGGGCTGGTCACGGACTCACCGCTGGAGCGATCAGCTTTTGCCAGCAAGCGAGTCGTGATCCTCAGCAGCAGGGCATGTCGCGGCGGCGAGACCACGTCTTGCACGGATGCGGTCTGAGAAGCGTCACTCATCCGGGCCCACCGTCCCTCGCGCCACTTCTTCGTCGCGCGCGGCAGGTTTGATACCTTGACCCTTCTGCATCGCCCCATGCGCCAAGCGACCCGACTCTCTCGCATGGGCGGCATGCTCCGCCCATAGCTTCGACAACGGCTCCCGCTTGAGGGTCTTCTCCTGCACCTCGCTAACAAACAGCTCCGTACCATCACGAGAGGCCAGGACCTTGGAGAAGGTGAATTCCTTGTCGAACTCAGGCTTCACGGCACCCGACTTGGATGTGGGCATGGCGACGACCAGCTGCAGGCCCAGAGTGTTCAAGAGAAACTGCAAGACGCTGCGCGATCGTGACTCGTCCATCTTCGAAAACGCTTCGTCGGACAGCATCAGTCGCAGCGCCGGGGCGCCGCGACGATCACGCCCAAAGTGACCGAGGGCATGAGCCAGCACGGCCGATCGGATCACATAGAACGGCGTCTCCAGTTCGCCGCCGGAGCCCGTGCCCCACGTCGAAAGTTTGGTCTGACCCACCGGGCTGTGGCGGATGATGTCGTAGCGCCGGTAGTTGCGATAGTCGGCCAACTCCTTCAATGCGCGTTCAGACGCGCCCTGGTCGTTGGCTAGGAGAAGCCTGCGGATCTCGCCTGCCGTTTCCCGATGTTCGTCGCTCAACCGGGTCGAATCGAAGATTGAGCCCTGGTCCTTCTCGAAAGTGTCGACCAAGCCCTCCATCGCCTCGAAGAACTCGAACACTTTCTGCAGGCGCGGCACCCAAGCCCACTCGAGCTGATAGTTGTCGGTACCGAACTGGATGTCTTTGAGGTGACGATTGAGCTTCTGCAACGTGGAAGCGCCTTGCCGCACCTCGTCGCGCACCTTGAAGCAGAAACTGGTCGTGAACACCGCATTGAAGCTGGTCTCCGCCTGCTGAAGCCGTTCCAGGTTTTCGGCCAGGCCAATCGAGCGCTGCCGGCGCATCTGTTCGTCTACCGTCTTGAGCAGCCCCAGCACCGGCGGCAACATGTCCTCGATTCGATCGAATGTCTTGGGTGGGTCCAGGTAAACAAAGCGCTCCTGGTCGTTGCGAACACCCATCAAGTAGCTGTGCACGCCGGAACCCACTTCGCGCAATGCCGCGGGCAGGCCAGAGCTCATCACGCCAATGCGGTGGCGCATGGCATCCAGGCTCACTTCGGCACTGTCGGCCAGCACCTGGGCTTCCTTGATCAACTGCGCTTCGGTTGCCAGTTCTGGAGCACCTTGCACGAAGCGCGGCGCCCACACCATGGCATTACTGCGCTCCGCCTGCAGGGCCGGCAGCCGTTCCAGCAGGCCCTTCTCGCGCAGGCCCAGATCCTTGAGCGTCTTGTTGTTTTCGCCAACCTGCAGCAGCTCTGTGTCGTAGGTACTCCTGGCGGCCTTGATGCGAAGCTCAAGAGCTTGCCGCTCGGCTTCCAACCCGTCTATCGAAGAGAGGTCCAGTGCCGCCAAGGACTGCGCGGCGTTGGCGAACTGAAGCTGGCTCGTCAGAACCGCTTCCATCAACGGCGCGAATGGCGTGAAGGCCGCACCCGAGAACATGCGCGACACGGCCCCCAACGACCTTTGCAGACCGTCGATGCGGGCGATGGCCTGGTCCAGCCGCGACACCTCCTGCTCGCACCAGACCATGCGGCGCTTGCGTGTCGCTTCGCCGAACGCCAGGTCCTGGTCTGGCGCGTGGCACGAAAACATGCCGTAGCCGCGACTGCCAACACCTTGCTCCATCAGGCCCTGCGCGGTGCGCGCCAGCTCATCCTCGGTGTCCACCTTTCGGACCTTGCCGTACTGCGCCAGCAAGAACGCGTTGGCTACGGGATGAGTGCAGGCCAGCTCGTGCATCACAGCCTTCGCGTCTAGCGTCCGGCCCCGGGTGTCCTCCAGCGCCTTGGTGCCCTGCACCACCTTGGGCGAACGCTGCGCGAACTTGCGCTTCACCAGCCGCGTACAGGCCGCTTCAAATCCGGCCTCAACGATCAGCGCGAAGCGGTCGCCGCCCATGTAGCCTTCAATGGCGTTCTGCCAGGGCGTGCCAGGCTTGGGCTCCACCAGTTGGGACAAAACATGCGGGTGAGCTTGCGGCAGCTCGCGCTCCAGCAGTTCAAGCGCGACGCGCACCGCGTCCGGCGCCAGAGAACGGCCGGCCTGCAGGTTACGCAGTTCTGCATCGCGCTGCGTGCGCTCATCTTCATGCGCGGCGCGCTGCTGACTGGCCTGCGCCAACGCGGTGACAACGGCCCCCGACAGCGAGCCGTCGTGCCCGCGGATGCCGTATTCCAGACGCACCAGATCTGCGTCGAAACTCTCCAGCTCGAAAGCCGGGAAGTCGGCGTCGAGCATCGCCTCTTGACCCAACACGGCGGCCATCGCCGGCCACGGGCGCAAGATGGCTTGAGCCGTCGGCCGCAGCGCGTCGACGGCAGTGGCCAGTGCCGGCGCCGACGTGAGATCCAGCCCAAGCAACTGCTCCAGCTGAACCGCCAATCGCGTCATCCCCCCTGCCGCATGAACTGTCGCGGCCCAGTGGCGGCGGAACTGCTCCTGCAGAGTGCGGACCTCGCTCTCCAAGGCAGCCTTGCGTTGGGCCACGTCGCTGGCCGCCAGCTGCGCCTTCACAGTATCGAGCTGCTCGCTCAGTTGGGCCTGGCTATCGCGTAGATTCTGCAGCCGCTCCTCGAGCAACTGATTGCGTTTGACCTGAAATAGCATCTGTCGCCGCACAGAGTCGAGCTCTCCCTCGGCATCATCAACTGCTCGCATCGCGTGCGCGATAGTCGTTACGACGAAACGGCCGGATTCGTCCAGCACCCGCCCGGCCGCTGACGCGACGGCTTCGAGTCTTTCAATATTCAACTGAAGCCGCTCGGCCTCGGCCTTCAGGCTGGCCATTGAGCGCATCAGCTCGCGCATCTTGTCCAGGTCGCGGCTGAAGTCGTGCGCATCGAGGATCTCGTCGCGCACCAGGTCGTTGACGTTGCCCAGCTCCTTGTAGGCCATCGCCTTGACGATGGACTTGGCGGCCCTGAAGGCCTCGGCCTCCGACACCGCGGTCTTGCCCATCATGGCCCCGTACAGGTGGGTCAGGTAGCTGGTCTTGTCCTCGAAACGCTGCACCACCTCGGGCCCTACGCGCATCTGATGCTGCAGGTGCAGGTACAAATCCTTCAGAGGTACCGGCGCCGGTTGCATGTCGGCCGCTGCGGGGAGCAGCAGCTGAGACAAGCTCAGCGCCCGGCGCACGATGAAGAACAGACTCTTTGAGAGAGCGGCCTTGCTGGCGTCTTCATGGGCTTCAACGCCTACCAGCGCGGTAAAGCGCGGCTCATTTTCACCAGCGTCCTCGGAGGACTCGAACACCAGAGCCACATAGCTGGTCGATCGCTTGCGCAGGAACACGCCATCCGCCTGCTGCCCCAGCGCATAGGCCGCCAGGGTGCGCGGCTCCTTGCCGCCCCGCCGGCTCTGCGTGGATTCGTCCTGCCCGATGTTGAACTGCACCAGATGCTGGTGTGCCGCAGTCAACAGGGTCTGGATCGAATCGAGCAGCGTCGACTTGCCGGAACCGGACTCGCCCGTCAGCAGCACCGCGTCCGAGAACGCCCACTCCCGGCTTTCCAGCGAACCCCACTGCCAGGTGATGAGCTTGGAAATCCTCACAACAGTCTTCCTTGTGCAGACACCGCTGAAGTGGCGTTTTCGGCCGCCTGCGGGTGCATGGCCGTTGAATCGGCGCCTGTCGCCACCGAACTTCCAGAGTCGCGCTCGGTTGCCCGCGACGACCGCACGGCCGCCGCCTGCTCTGCGATCGTCAAGGCATCATCCAGGGCCTCGTCGCTCACGTAGCTCATCACCGGGCGCAGCACGCTCAACAACATCTCCATGCTGCCGGCGCCATCGCCGTCATTGAAACGCACGATGCGGTGTTTGCGCAGGTCACGCAACAAGCCGAGTCGATCAGCGTTCGAAGCGGGCAATGAGTGCGCCAACAAGGACACGATCGCCTGGGACAGCTCCTCCAGGCTGATCACCAGCACCTCATTGACGAGCTCGCGCTTGCCAGTGAGCGCCTCGGTGTACAGGAATCGCAGTGCGATGGCAGCGGCAACAAAGTCGCGTGACAGCCGAGCCTTCAGTCGCTTGACCCCGTCGTCGTCGCCATCGCCGCCTTCGCCCGGTGGATACAGCCGAAATATTGTGGCGTCGGCATCGTGGGTCAGCACACAGCCGGTGGCAGCAAAGTACTCTCGCAGCAGCTGCTCGCACTGGGCTGCGTCGTCATACAGCTCCGCTTCGGGCCGCGAAAACTCGCGCCAGAGAATGCCTGAGGACAACAACCGGCCGGCCAGCTCGGCGAATCTGTCGGCCTTGACGCCTCCAGCACCTTCGGTCCGAAGGCGCTCGTCCAGGTACTGTTGCAGTGACTGAATCATGGCCGTGCGCCTCAGCGATCACCGCCAGAAAGCGATGAGAGATCGGCCTGGAGTTCGAAGTTGTCGGCAGAAAAGTAGGCGTTGCCGAACACCTCGGGCCTCTTTTTGGCCTTCAGAAACCGCTTGCCCTCCGACGAGCGCGCAGCACCCACGGCATGTAGCACGCGCACAGCCTCGGTGGCGGTCGTCACCGGCAACTCGTCAAGCGACAACCGACCTTCTTTGAAGAACGGCAGCAGGCCAGCGAGCACCTCTTGATCGCTGAACGCGAAGGCCTCGGCTTCCGCTCGGCGCATGGCCGCCTCGATGCGACTGGCCTCGTCCACCACCAACGGCGCCAACGCACCTCGCTCAACCTCACGTTCGCGCATGGTCCAACGCAAGGCAGCACCGGCCAAGCGAATCTCGGCCGTGCCCATGCGCTCGGCCATCGCGTCTAAGAACTCATGTCGAGCTACGTCGGGCTGCTCCTTGAGCAGACTCATCGCTCGACCCAGTGGTGACTGTGCGCTGTAGTCCAGAGACAGGGCTTGCCTCAGCAAACTGGTGAACCGCCGCACATAGTTGTTCATCTCGGACCGCAGCATCGGGAGCTTCAGGCTGCAGGCGGCCTCGACCATGCTTTCCATTCGATCGCACAACCACAACATTGGGCTGCGAAGCTGCGCCTGAGTCTCCAGCCAGGTTGCGCGCTGCAGCAGGCTGGCGTCCACACCGGTGCGGGTCTCTGCTGGCAGCGCTCTGATCTGGTCGAGCTGCTCGACGATGTGGCCACGGTGCCGTTCGGCCGAATCGGCCACCAGGCGCACCGCGTATTCCTTGGCAAAGCGCCTCTCGATGAATTCGTTGAACTCGCTCCACGCCACCTTTTGCTCAAGCGCCTCGCGCGTCAGGCTCTGGATCAGCGTGCGGAAATACTCGATGTCGTCTTGGAGGTCCTGAACCACACGGGTCGCGAAGTCGTATCCATCCAGCAACTCGTCCACGTCATGGCCAGCCACGAAGGCGGCCAATGCTTTCTTGGCGGAACGCATGTTGCGCTGACGGGTGCGAGCGCGCGAGTTGTCAAGGCTGGAAAGGACCTCGGCGACCTCCTTGCCTGCACGGGTCATCTTGAGTGTCGGCTTGAGATCAATCGGATCCTTGTAGTCTTCGAGCCAGGCGTGCTCCTTCAACTTGCGCACGAGCTCAGCGGCATACGTGCGCTCTTCTTCCGCAGAAATCGATCTTCCCGGCTCGAACGCCGAAGCCCGAAGCACCGGATCAGCGAGCACCTGGAAAATCATGTTGACCACCAACTCCCGGGTCAGCGCCTCGGAGTAGTCGGCATTTGGCCCATGCACGCGGTCGTACAGGCTGCGAAGCACAGCGGCACAGCACTCTCTGTCCCCATGGGTCAAGGGTCGGAAGAACTGATCTCGTTTGCCGGTGAAAAAGACGTTTGCCATGCTGATGTCACTGTAGCCGCCCGGCCTCGGCCACCCAACACAGCGTGTTGACCAACGCCAACTGCTCCGGCGTTTGGCACTTGATCGCCGTAAGCGCCGGGTTGGCGATCACGATCGCCAGGCACTTGGCGCGTGAGACCGCGACGTTGAGGCGGTTCTTGCTGTAGAGAAATTCAATGTGCCGTGGCAGGTCCTGTTCGCTGGATGTGGTCATCGACACGATCACCAGTTCGGCCTCCTGCCCCTGGAACTTGTCGACAGTGCCGACTCGCGCGCCATCAGGCAGCACACGCTTGAGCAGGTTGACCTGCACGTTGTACGGCGCCACGACCAGGATGTTCGCTGGTGCCATCCGATGCTCGGCACCCTGCTTGTCGGTCCACCTCTGCTGCAGCGCACTCGCATACAGCTCCGCAACTAACCGCGCCTCCTCCTCGCTGCGCTGGGAACACCCTTCATGCGCGATTGGCGCATGAACGATGCCCGCGGGACGCAGAAGCGGGTGAGCGCTGTCGCCAAGCACCAAGCTTCGAGCCGCGTTGCCTGCCTCGGGCTGAAGGCGGCCGTCGTACACCGCATCGGAGATGAACCGGCAGACGTCTGGGTGCATGCGGTAGCTGGTGGCGAGAAAGATGCCCCGGTCGGCGGCGATGGTGGCAGCGCCATCCAACAGGTAGTCCAGCCCCGACTCGCCCGAGCGGCCGGGATGCACCCCCTGCACCGGCTGACTGAGCTGCATCTGGTCGCCAAGAAGCACGATGTTGCGGGCGCACGTGCCGGCGGCGATCAGGTTGGCCAAGGCGACCTGCCCGGCCTCGTCGACGAACAAGGCATCGAACTGCTGGTCAGCATCCGGGTCAGCAAAGAGCCACGCCGTCCCCGCCACCAGCATTGCTTCGGATGCCCACACGTCGCCGTTCGAGTACACGTTGGCGACCGCGCCGGCAGTTCCGTCGAACTCGGTGTCCGGACGCCCCGCCGTGCACTTCTTGACGACGCGCACGTCCAGCCCCTGTTCGGCAACGACACCCATCACGCCGGCCAGCAGGTTGTTGATGGCCTTGTGGCTGTTCGACATGATGCCGACACGCCAACCGGCCGCGAGCAGGCTGACGATCATTCGCGAACCTGTGTACGTCTTGCCCGACCCGGGCGGCCCCTGGACGTAGAGGCAGGTCTGGTCCATCGCTTGCGCCGCGGCCAGACTCCCCGCCAGGATCCCTTGCCCCGGCGCGATGATGGATTGGCCCACAGACCAGCCTGCGAGCTTTGGCGGTGCACGGCGCAACAAGTCCGCCAGCGCCGGGTACCTGTCGTCGCCGGCGATCTGGCTGTCCGCAAAGCGGTAAAGCGCGTTGACCAACACCTTGGACTCGATCGGGCCCGACGGGCCGATGTTCAGGCGCGGCGGCAGCGCATCCTTCTTGGGACCGATCTTCAGTCGCACTCGCCGAGTCGCCTCGTCGAAGTCCAGTTTCCCGATCTTGTCAGCGGTGTCGGTACGAGTGCATTCGGCGCCGGTCGCGAGCTTGCACTCCTGCTCGGGGGCCAGGTAGGTGTAGACGGTGGACCGCTTGTCCAGCGCCGGTGGATGCGCCGGGTCCAGTTGCAGACCCGCCAGGCACTCCGGGTCGTCCAGAAGCTCCTCTTCGCTGAAGTCCATGCGGGCGAACAGTGCCCACCAGGCCGGCTTGTCGGCACGGCGGTGGAAGTCCAGCAGCTGATAGGTCAGCTCGCAGAAGTGGTGTTCCGATGTCCACTTACTGCGCTCAGCCGGCAGCGTATCCACGAGTCGCCGCCGGTACGGCACCAGCCTCTGCTCGGCCTCTTGCGCGCGCGTGAGCGCGGGGGCCTCGCCGCCGTCATCTGGAGCGGCAGCGGCAACTCGGTTCCGCCAGGGCACGCCCGAAGGACGCAGCGTGAGAAGCCAATCTCGCAGCTGTTGCGTGGACTCGACATCGTCGCGGTTGTAGTCGTGGATGTCCTGCAACAGCTGTGGGTCGCGCGTCTCGCGCCAACGCTCGTAGAAGACGATGCTTGCGCCCGCGTTCTGTACATCACCGGCGCGCGGCGGCCGATAGAAGTGCTCGACGTACTTGATCGAATAGCTCGGCTCAGAAATGCGGATGCCTTCGCGCACCACCTTGTAGAGGTCAACCAGAGCGCCCTGGCGCAGCAGGTTGTCCACCTCGACCTCCCGCGTCGCGTGCCAACTGGCCAGGCGCTTGAGGGCGGTCTCCTCATAACTGGCGTAGTGGTAGACGTGCGCACCGGGATGCCGCCGTCGCCGGTCAGCCACGAAGTCGATGAATTGCTCGAAGGCGACGCGCTCCTCGGTTCGGGTGTGGGCCCAGAAGGGCAGGAAAGCCCACGCACCGTGCTCCAAAAACCAGACTCCGAAGAGGTATTCGAGTCCGCCGTCCTCCAGCGGGTCACCCTCCATATCGAAGAACATGTCGCCGAGGTCGGGGGCCGGCATGCGATGGAACCCGCGCCTTGCGTCCGCGTCAGGTGGCAGGACGAGCACTTCGCGATGACCAGTCCGGCGCGCGACTTCCTGCAGCGCTGCCTGTGACCGCAGCCGGGCCAGGAGGTCACTGTGCATTTTCGGGATGACGCTGCCAGGCGACACAGCTGCCAGCTTTGCCAGCGTATCTATGCCCGCCATCTCGAGCTTGGTCCACTGCACACGCGAAATGTTCGCCACCTGGCACAGGTGGTCGTCCGCGACGCGCTGCGCCTCGCAGCGATCGCTCCAGTGGCAAAGGTCGCAGTGTGCGCAGGGCAGCGGGTAGGTTCCGGGATCGGCACCACCGGCCAGGATGTCGATGCGCGCCAGAAAACGAACAAGCAGGGCGCGGAAGTAGTGCATGAAGTCGGCACACCGATACGCCCGCCCGGTCTGGTCGCCGAGCACGACGTGCATCTGCCTCGGCTCCGCTCCCTGCGCCAGCGCGAGCAGGTGGCTGTAGAACGCCAGCTGCACCAGGAACTTGGCCTTCGGAGAACGGGCGAGCTTGGTGTCGGCGACTTCGTAGCGCCAAGGCCCCAGGTTCGAGGCCTCGCCATCTACGCGCATCAGGAAGTCGGCATGGCCGAACAGTTGCCCATCGCGCAGCGTGGCCTGGTAGATGACCTCGACGCCGCTGCGCATCGCAGCCAGGGTGCGCGCCACCTTGTCGTCGGTGCCCCCGCCGTCGGTAGCGATGTCGATCACCACGCGGCCTTCGGCTCTCAGGCGGCCAAGGTAGGCCCGCTCATGTTCGTCGCCCTTGCGGGCGATCAACGCAGCGGACTCATCCGGCGCAGACTTGGACGCACGCGCATCGGCGTCGTGAAGGCTCTGGCGATCGAGCACCGTCAGGTGTTCGCATTCCAGAAAGCCGACCAGATCAGTCGCCGAGAAAAGATGGACCCCATCGCGCAGCTGCATGTGGGCTCAGCCCTCGCCTTCGACGGTCGTGGCGCGAAGGCGGTCGAGTTGAGAGGTCAGCGCCGACAGGCGCTTGGCGATCTCTTCTTCCATCAGCCGCGCACGATTAAGGATTTTCTCGCCGCCGCCGACCACCGTGCGTGCCGAGGTCTTGATCTCCTCGAAGCCGGCAATCTGCTTGCGGATCGCCTCGATGGCGACATCCATTTCGGCCAAGCTGGCTGCCTCTTCTTCATTGTGTTGATTCGCGCGCACGCAAAGTGCCTTGGCCAGCAGGTAACCCGCCTTCAAGCGTACGTCGGTGGCCGGATCGTCGGCGTCCCAGACGACTACGATGTCCATGCCCCAGCGGTGCAGCTCGGGCAGGCTAGCCGGCGCCGTCAACGACGAATGCACGAAAAGGCACACCGACGCCGATCGGTTTCGACGGGCCACGTCGGCCTCCGACAGCGTAGCCTTCAGCGTGTAGATGCCGCTGGCCTTGGCCTCGACCACGATGCTGGCGCCTGCGACGGCCGAGTCGGGCCCCATCGTCACCACGAAGTCACCAACCTTGCTGCGCGGGATCACGCCCGACGAATCACCCACGGCGTCGAAAACATCGTCCGCAGCCAGGCAATGCGCCTGGAGGTGTTCGCCGACACGCGACTCGAATTCGTTGCCGTGCAGTGTGGAACGACGCGCGTCGTCACGGCGGGTGACGATCTTCTCCAGCAGCGAGGTCACGCGCAGCTCGAAGTCGCGGGAGCGCTCGGACTGCGCCACCTCGAAGCGCTCCAGGCGTTGGACGATTCGCGTCAGTCCGGACTCCGGGTTATCCAGCGAGAACTGCGCACTGATCTGGCCCTGCGCCTGCTCGACCCGGCCGACCAGACGCGACAGCGCCGAGTCCTTGTTGTCGAGCGAAAACTCACCGACCACCGATGTGACGCGCTCCCCCAGGTTGCGCTCCAAATCGCCATGGCGGTCCTTCAGCTCGCGAACCAGGCGACTCAGCGCGCTGTCGGCGCGGTCGAGCGAGAATTCGCCCGCAATCGCCTCGCTCTGCAGCGCCAGCGCCTGTGATACCTGGCCGCGCACCGACGCGATGAACTCGTTGCCCTCCTCCGGGCTGAGCAGCGCCTGCAGCTCGCTGTCGTCGCCTAGATGCCTCACAAGCAACTCGTCGAGGGCCTTGCGAGCCAACTCGACCTGACTGCCGATCACCGTCGCCAGTTCGCCATCCTGCTTCAGCAGACGCTGAATTCGCTCGGTGAAGGCTCCGCTGGCAGGGTCGAAGTAGCTGCGCAACGTGCCTCCAAGCGCCTCATCGAGCAGTTCACGGTGCTTGCACATGCGCTCTTCGAGTGTGCCCAACAGCCGATCGCCCTCGTGCCGAATCGCTGCGCCGTCGACGGTTCCGCGTGCTGCCTTGAGCGAGAGGATGCCGATCTTCAGCGCGTTCAAGGCTAGTTCTTGGCGTTCACGCCCATCTGCCACCTCCGCAAGTGCGGCAACCGTCTCCGGGTCCGTCACCGGAAGGTGCAGGTAGATGGGTACGATCACCGCGCTCGCGTCCGCGGCAAGAGCTGAAGCAACCATCGAAGTCATGAGCACCCCCGGATACAAGTTGTAGGCTAACCCACGATAGGTGCCGACTAGCTCAAATGCTGACCTACCCGCGTAACGGATCCCAGGCCTCGATGACCACTGGTCGCCTCTCGTAACTCCTGTCTAGCTGCTTGCGGCGAGAAACCTCTGAAACCTGTCCTGCAGGGCCACCGGGGACGGTTGATGCATGGTCGAAGATGGCAGAGTCTCGATTCGCTTTCCATGGAATCGCGCAAATTCGCTGCTCCGAATCGATTCTTTGAGGTGGACTCGCAGCGAGGCATCGATTCCGAGGAGATGTAGATCAAAGAGCATGTGGATGTCGGTGCGAAGCAGGATGCCATTGGCAACCCTGTAGTCGCTGCCCTCTGCGTGCGGGAGTATGTGGGCGGCCTCCAGTAGAGGTACGACTCGCGACTCACTCACAGCGCAGCGACCTCCGTACAGATCGACCAAGTTCTGCCGAAATGCCTTCTGTCCTCGCCTCGTCAGGATGGACTGCCACTGCCGCTCGTCGATCGCGTCGGGCGTCGCGACGTCGTCGGCAGGCGGCGCGGTTACCTGCAGATCGCCTCGATCCATCTTGGCTTCAAACAAGGCCTGCAGCTCAGACGGTACGGCTGAAAATCCGAATGCGCCACTACCGAGGGCGCCCTTGAAGAAGTCACCAAACCAGGAATCCTGTTCGGACGACACCGACCACACAGGCTCAAGCCGCCTGCCGTTGGCGCCCACAAGTCGGGTCGTGCCGTCTGTCAAGCCCGATGAGCCTTGAACAACAAACCAATACGCAAAGTAAAACCGCGTCCGCCCAGAACTGGGTGCGCCGACCAAGAGCCAGACTACGTCGCCAACGGTGACGGTGCCGGGCTTCTTGGTTCGCGCCGCAAAGTCAGTTGGAAGCGGGTTGTCCTGCGAAAGCTTGTGATACTGAACGTAGTGAGATGGCATGAATCGTGTGGTGGCGGCGTAGGGTGTTCGGGAGCCAATGTTGGCCCGCAGCAAGCTCAAGGAGTGAGCTAGTGCATGAGTTCGGTTCTTCTTTTGCTACCTCCAAACGCTATCGACACATCATGCGAAAGGCTTCAGAGCCCGAAGTAGTACGCCCTGATCTTCTCGGCCATCAGCTTGCGTCGCTGACGAAGAAAATCTGGGAAATCGGCCGTGGACATGTTCAAGGCTGATGCGGGCAAGCAGTTGGCGCGCAGGTTTGCGTCCAACTGCGCTTGGCTGTCGATCGATCCATACTTCAAAGGCCCGCCGCTGCACTGGGCGACCACGTCCGCGAAATAGACGTGTGGCGACTTGCTGCCGATCTTGATGTTGATGGCATCCTGCGTGTAGGCGTAGTTGGCGATCTGGTTGTACTCAGCCCGCGACTTCCCTTCGCTCTTGAGCAACTGCTTGGGAAAGATGTGATGCACGTCACCCAGGTTCGCCACGAGGTCGCGCACGGTGACATCGCTCGAAAGCAGACCACGGTCGTTGGCCTTGATCTGCGACGCAATGAAGACCCAGAAGAGCGGGTGGCTTGTCGCGGAGACTTCGAGCGATTGCACAAGGCCAAACTCCCAGTACGCGTCAGACAGCTCGGCCTGCTCGGTGCGCGACAGCACCACGCTGAAGTCAGGTTCCTCGACCAGGCGGATGTCCTTTTCGAACTGAGTTTCGGCGGCGCCTGAGAAACGCCCGGTCAAGATCGACAAGACGAACCAGCGACGAACCATCTTCTCGATGTCGTGCTCGGCGACGCCCTTGCGCCGCAGGCCAAGGTACAACGCATACGCAAAATTCAAGGCATTCTGTGAGCGCACCATCCCGCTCACGATGAACCCGGCTGACTTGATGATGATGACGAAGCGCTTGAAGTGCGTCTCGTTGATGTATCGGCCCAGGCCGACAGCCATCTTCTGGAACGTCTCCTCCGCAATCACTTCCTCGAACTGTTTGGTCACGAAGTTTCTGCCGGACAGCAGGCTGACCAAGTCGGACAATTTGCCGCGTCCGAATTCGGTGCCGAAGGTGACTCGAAGAACGTCGATGTAGCTTGGGTCGTACAACGTCTCGTTATCGCCTTTCAGCCAAGACATTTTCTGGAAGTAGTCAGTCGCAGCGAAGTCCGGGTCGTGCTCCTTGACTTGGTCATGGAAGCCGGGCTCGACAGCCAGATGACAGAAGTAGTCGATCGCCTTGCGCAGCAAAGGGCCGCCAAACTTCCCATCAGCTGCAATCTTCGACATGACGAAGTCGGCCTGCGAGAGCACGGTACCCTTCGAGTTAATGCGGATGAAGATCTCGGTGACGGTCTCTATGTCAAGGTCATGTTCAAGCTCGATGAGGCCAACCTGCTTCTTGGCCACGTCGCTGAGCGCCGTCAGTGCCTTTTCGATTGGCTCTTCTGCGATGCCGGGGTTCGCTTTTTCGTAGCTGCGGACCGCTTTGAGCAGCCCAACCTCGCCACTGATGATCGGTGCCACATCAGGAATCCAGGCCGGATCCTTCAGGATGGCGGCGTCGGCAACCTTGAACTCCTCGCGTATTGGATGGAAGGCGATGCGGATGTGAACCTTGCGGTAGTCCTTGTTGACGACTTGCTGCCCAAGCACGGCCGCCGTCAGCGCCGTGACGCGCTGCTGTCCGTCGATGAGGATCATCCGGCCCTGCGCAACGCTGCCGTCTTTGAGCTTTACGTCCGGGTTGCGCCACGCGATGAGGTAGCCAACGGGATATCCCTTGTAGAGCGAGTCCAAAAGGTCCCGCACCTGCGATGCGTCCCAGACGAACGGCCGTTGTATCTCCGGGATCGCGATCTCGCCTTCTCTGACCTTGGCCAGGACGCTGGAGATCATGTACTGGTTAACTTCGTATCGCTGCGTGCCCACCCAAGTCTCCTTCGAACATCGTCACCGTGCCATGCTTGGCAGTCGCGTCGCGCGCAACACTCCCGCTACTGCAAATCAGTAGGGAAGTTCATCCTTATCCCCGTCTTCATTCGCATCGGTCTGATCCGATACATTGGCACTGACCCGTTGCACATCGACATAGTCGACCACGGGCCCGTCCGCGATCTTCTGCACTAGCGGGATCATTCGTCCCTCACTGGTGCTGAGGCACACCCACTTCACAGCACGGCTGACACCTACGAACATCATCGGCAGCATGCGGTCGAGGAGCCGATCGGTGAATGCACGGGTGTCCAAGCGCGGCAAAAAGACGGAGTCGAACGTCAAGCCTTTGGCCTCGTGATAGGTCAGAACCTTCGGGCGTGGGTCGCCGAAGTCAACGCCCTCGCGGCCATCGGTCACCACGTCGATACCCAGCTCCTTCAATCCCTTGGCATAGCCAAACACCAGGCGGCGTTGAGGGAACAAGATGCCGATGGCCTCCTGACGGGCTAGCCGCGTGCGGATGAGATCGGCGATTCGCGCCTTCTCATCGTCGTAGTCAGCAGTCACAAGCAGGATGGGCTTCTGTCGATCGCCCACAGCGTTCTTTGCCTGGCGGCGGAACTCCTCTCGCTTGGCCTCGCTGTCGAGAAAGTTCGCGGCCAGTGCCGTCACCATGGGGTTGCAGCGGAACGCCGAGACGAGTGACACGTTCTGCCGCCGCAGTCCAAGCACCCCCAGCACGCCATCCTCGGCCAGGCCCTCGTCGTATAGCTGCTGCTTACCGTCCATGGCGACCGTGACATGCCGCGCAACGCCGGCGATGATTTCCATCGCCTGGGTCGTCAGGTCCTGCCCTTCGTCAACGACAGCAAACGTGTACTTGCCCTTCATGACACCACGCTGAACAACCGCCTCGTGCACCGCCGTACGAATCGCAGCGAAGTCGGGGCCACGCGCCTTGCCATCCTGACGCCACGGCACTGACTTGCCGACATGTTCGCGATAGAAGTCGGCGCACCACTTGTCGAAGGTGCTGACGCAATCTTCCGGAACGTCCACATCGGTCAGCGCCGAGCGGATGAAGTCCTTCAACGTAGTCGTAAAGACGAACAGCTTTCCCACTGCAGGGTCGGACCCATGAAGCTGAAACAGGTAGGAGAAGCGATGCAGCAACACCAGCGTCTTGCCGGCGCCGGGGCCGCCGACGATGACCCGGTGTCCCTCCAGCGGCAGCATGACGGCCTGTTGTTGTTCGGGTGTCAGGCTCGAATACGGAACAAGCCAACCCATTTCAGCTGTCCTTCACCATCGTCGGTGCCACTCCTGCCTGCTCAGCGGCGGGGCGTTGCGACAGCTTTGCCCGGCGTGCCCGCACAGCCTCGACGAGATCCGTGCGGTCGGCAGTCCGCGCCACGGTGGCCAGCCAACCCAATTCGAATTCGTTGAGTTGCGGTACGGCAGCGAAAGCATCGACGAGATCGGCGGCCTGGGCTTTCACGTTTCCGGCCTTGCCAAGGCTCTCCAGGATTTGTAGACGCAACACACGGTAGGGCGGGTCAGACTCGCGAGCGATGGCTTTGTCCACGGCAATCAACGCATCCGCCCATTTGCCCTCACGCTTCAGCACTAGTGCCATGTTGAAAAGCGCTGCACCACCGGCGCCGGGAAGGCCAGCAGCTTGGCCATACCGCTTGACGGCGCCCTGCGCGTTGCTGCGGGCGTCCTCGTAGATGCCTTGAAGGTTCGTCGCCCAGGGGTCCTGGCGTCCCAACTTCTGCTGGTAGCGCTCCATCCATGCGATCGCCTGAGCGTGGAAGTTCAACTCGGCGCTCAGGGCAGCAATTCGCGGCATCAGGTTGCGCCAGTCCTCGGGCTGCCTGCGAAGCTGCTCGACCAAAACGTCGCGCTCCTCCAGCGTGGCGTTCGGGTTGACGACGTTCGACACTGGGTTCTCGATGTGGATACGGCTCTCCACGCCGTCATCGATGCCCTTCAACTTCGCGATGGCCGTGAAAACCTGGTTCTCGTCGAAACGATATCGCAGCTCAATGCGCTGGCCTTTGTGCGCGCCGCCAACGTCCAGTGTCCCGCCGCCGACTACCTGTTCGTCCCGCCCGGCCACAAAGCGGAATGCAATCAGCAGGCTTTTCGTCGTGGCATCTTCCGGCACGGCTATGCTGTCGATGACTTGGTCCCCGCTGCTTGGGAAGGGCAGCGAAGCACCGCTCTTCACCAGCTCCAACCGCCCGGTGTCAAGCGCCAGAAACAGATCGTCTTGTGCCACCGGCTGAACCAGTCCATGGCCAAACCGGGCAAGGCTCCAGGCCTGCACCGCAGCCCCTCGGGCGATGGCGTGCTGAAACTCAGGCCTGCTCGCAAACCTTAACTGTGTGGCGGCTGGAAAGGCCTGTCGAAGCGCGTCGTCCACCTGCGGCAGCAGCGCGCTGCCACCGACCGAGAACACGAAGTCAACATCGTCGAACGTCAGCCCGCTGCGGTCGATGCCATCCTCGATAGGCGCGAAGATCGAGCACTCGATCCGCTGCTCAAGCTGGGCGGGAGCAAGCCGCTCTCGCGTTAGAAACGGCTCCAGGATTTCACCAAAGCGCTGGGCTGTCAGCACGGTGCCGTCCGCTGACAATACTAGTTCCCGCTTGAGCTTCTGCGACTGAACCTTGGTGACCTGAGGGAACCGGGCCTGCGCACTGTTTAACTGAGCCTCTGGGCGCCCCAGGGAGCGCAGGCGCCAGAGTTCGTTGGAGAGCTGAATCTTCAACGCCTCGGCCACGGCCAGCAGCGACGGCACGATCCGCAGCTGCACTTCGTCGAAGTCGAGGTCAAATTCGGATAGGCCGTTCTCCTTCACCAACGCAGGGACCAGCACTTTGTGGATGATTGCCAAGTCGATGTCGCCGCCGCCCAAGCGGTGGTAACGCGACACGGCCAGGCTCTTCATCCTGATCGGGCCAATGCCTGGCCGGCTCAGCTCGAACAGGGCAACGTCGCAGGTGCCACCGCCGAAGTCCACCACCAGCAGGCGCCTGGACGCCCCGTCCAGCTCACCCAAGCTCGCAGCATTTCTGGACGCAAAGTCGATGAAAGCTGCGCAGGGTTCGTCTAGCAGCCGATGCCCGTCCACACGCAGGCCCGCTCGCTTGCAGGCTTCCATGGTGTCCTGGCGCTGCCGCATCTGGAACGAGGCCGGTACGGTGACCACGACGTTCGCATCTCCTTCACCTTCGATGCCACCCTCCTTGATGAAACCCAGTACGCGTGCCGCAACGTCAATCGGGGTCGTGATGCCTTGCTCGCCCGGGTAGGTTCGCGAAGTGCCGATTTCGTTCTTGGTCTCATAGAACAGCGTTCGGTACCGCACGATCTTCTTGCGCGGATCGGGCGCCAACGCCCGCATGTCGCGTGCGCCCTCACCCAGCCACACGCGCCCGTCGTGCACTGCCACCATGCTGGGGACCACCGCACTGATCATCGAGCCGGCAGGGGTCGGCTGTTCGATTTCCACCGCCTCTGCAAGCGGCCATTCCACAGACGCCGCATCAACAGACACGCGTGCCAGGGTTGAATTCGTCGTGCCCAGGTCGATGCCATAGGCAGTGATGAGGTCGGCCATGTGCTCAGCCCCGGCTCGTGGCATCGACCGGACGCGGGCCCATCACGTCTATCGTCGTCCGGCTCTTGATGCGCCGGTAGATTGGGTTGTTGACACCAAGCCCTTGCGTGGCGCGATAAATGTCCAACCCCTTGCCCAGCTTGAAGACGATGCCGGTGTCGAGCATGAGAAATCGATCGTGCTCATTGCGATCGCGCTCCCAGTTGAGGTCGACACCCTGCCCAGCAAGCTGCTCGGCAATCAGGCGCAATTGCTGGTCGCCTTCCGCGGTTTCCAAGTCATCGCGGTGCCCAGTGATGATGCGAATCGTCTTCACGGGCCCCGTGTCGCAAAGCCACTGAACGACCTCTTGCAGGTTCCGCCGCTGATGGGGCAAGTCAAGGTACGGGTCGATCAACAGCGCGTGGGTGGCGCCCCGAACGTGCTTGGCGCCGAAGATCTTGCCCCAACCCCAGTTGCTCTCCTCCGGCTGCAAGCGAAACTGCTGAAACACAAGCGATGCTGCGGCCTGAATCTCGTCCCAATCCGACGCCGAAGGTGCACCAGCGGTGATGACCGGCGCTGGCTCGGCCACCAGGGGTGGGACAGGCTCCAAGACCACGGGCGCCGCAATGGCTGGGGGCACGTCAGGCGGTGTTGTCGTGGGGGTCACGTCAGGCACCGTTGGAGGTGGTGCGGGTTCGCTGACAACTACCGGCTCACTACCGAACAACACCGCAATCTTTTCGGAAGCCTTCTGCAGCGCGTTCGCCAGGTTGCTGGCCAGTTCCTCGAACGCGACCTTCTGCCCGCTGGAAGCGGCTTCCGCCGCTGCTGTGATGTCCTTGCCGATGCGTTCCAGCTCGGCTTTCACTTCGCTCAGCGCCTTGTCCGGCAGCTCGCTGGCACGGCCGATCAGAATCTCGCCATGCTCACGGTGCTTAGCGCGCAAGTGCCCTTCAAGAGCAGTCGCCAGAATGGCACGCACCTGCGCGTAGAAGGCCTTCACCTCCCGCGTCTGACCGATGGTCGTTCCGGTTCCCCAGACGCCAGAAACGGCCCCGCGCGCAGAGGAAATGCGCTCCGAAACGTCGTCGGTCACGAAGTCCTCCAGCAGTTGGATGATCTTCGCCTCCTCAGCCTCGATCAGCCCCTGAAGCGCTTCAAGCGAACGTGTCAAGAAGTCCCGAAGACGGGCGGCGACATCAACCCTGATCTCCGTGCCCACATCGACCTGTTCGCTGATTCGCGCACTGCGCTCAGCAAGGCCTGCAAGATGAGCATCGAATTTTTCGACGAAGTTCGAGAACTCGGCCTGTTGCTCACCCAGTAACCCTGCGACACGCGGAAAGATCGAGTTCGCCACCTTGGTCTGCAAGCCATGCATGTAGCCCCAGGTCCCGCTGCGCCGGGTGCGCCAGTGGCGGCCCGCATCGTCCGACTCGAAGTCACCCAGCACCTTGTCGGCCGACATCACGATGGCGTCGATGCGCGCCTCGGCCAGCTTCACACCCCCGTCGACCGACCGCTTCAGTAGCTCGGCGTCTGCGCTGACCGTTCGCGAAAACGCATCGCCCGCTTCGCCAAATAGACGACGAAATTCGCCGAGCTTCTGCTCGGCTACCTCCTTGTCCTTCACGCTCTGCACGGCAGCGCGGCGGGCCTCGATGACGCGCAGCATCTGCTCGATCTCGCTCGCCGCACCCGACCGCAGCGCCCGGGCCACATGGGCCAACCGCGACTCTGACGAGAGAATCTGCATCAGCTTTTCCTGCATGTCGAGCATGCCGCCTGGGTCCGCCGGATGCAGAGGGAAGTGAACCTCCTCGCCGCCGTTGGCCTTGCGGTGATTGATAGCCGACGTGAACACCAGTTCAATCTCACCCAGCTGCTCGCGGTAGCGTTCGAGCGCTGGTGAATCCTCGGAACCCTGGCCCAGCGCCGTGAGCGTCGAATCAAGCTCCGCACGCAAGCGCCGACGCTCGCGCTCAATGCGCATCTGTATGGGCTCAGGGTCCTCATCGTCGCTCTTGGCGGCGTTGACGTGCTGCTCGTAGGTCTGGTCGACCTGTGTGACCACGAACACAAGCTGCTTCACGGTGCCCCGCCGCAACAGCGAAAGCAGAAAGTCCTTCTCTGATTGGTCGAACGCCGGGCCCGACTTGGTGAGGAACAGAACCGCGTCCACGTCTTTCACGATCTGCTCAGTCAGTGCGACACGGAAGCGCTCGGTGTCGCCCAGGCCAGGCGTGTCGATCAGGAGGATGCCTTGCTCCAGAAGTGGCGACGGCGCAGTGATCTCGATGCGCTCGACCAGGCAGTGGTGCGGGCGCGACCCAGTGGTGAACTGCTTCAGCTCCTTGCGGAACGCGATGACTGCCTTGCGGTCGTTCAGATCCGACACGACCAGGTCAACGAACTTGCCTCCATCGGCCAGATATTCACGCTCAAGCGCCGCGAGCCGGGCCTCGTCAAATATCTCGGGCTTGTCGGCGCCGCCGTCGGGCTTGCGGGTCGGAAAGCGCAACCAGTTGGTGATGCGGTGGGCCTCAAGGTCCTTGGGGTTGTCCGCGTGCAGCAGCTTGAGACTCTGCCACTGCTCACGCGACAGAAAGTAGACGCGCGCCCGTACGTCAGGGCCATACCTGAATGTGGTGACTGCGGCGGTCTCGGGGTTGGTCTCCTCACCTGCCAGCTTCCTGCCCAGCAGCTCGTTCACGAACGATGACTTTCCGGCCTTGAAGCGGCCCACCACTGCCACCCGGTACTCGCTGGGTACCGCCTGCTTTTCAAGCAGGTCCTGCAACTGGGTGGCGGTGCGGACGCACTCGTAGCCCAGCGCGAGGTGGCGCTCCTTCTCGTTGGCCAGCAACAACTGGCGTACGGACTCGATCTCGGCCTTGGCGGCCAGGATGTTTTGTCGAAGCTGGAGCGGTGATGAATCAGGCATGTGTTCCCTGTCGGTTTGTTCGAATCGGTTAGGGTTCGGTCGCACCGGCGCCATCAGGCGCCGGCAGCTGCGAGTAGCGTTTTCAGACGGATACGGATCTCGTCGCGCTCGGCTGCGAAGTGGGCACGCCGATGGTCCTGGGGGCAAATGGCGACGACGTTGGCTTCATGGTCTGCGCCATCGTCCGCCAGTGAAATGACATGGGGGGTCTCGAGATAGATCGAGCCCGAAGTCGTGACAAAGCCCCGCTCGCCACACAGCTCGCAGATGCCTTTCGCTCGGCGCAGGTCGGTTTGACGCACGGCCGCTGATCGCTCGCGGATCAACACCGTCGCCTCGCGCTGTGCGGCGGCCTCAGGCTCAGAGAATTGATCCACAAACTCTGGCGGTGGCTCCGGCGCCTGCGCTGTGACTGGGTTTTCGGCAGCCAGGGGACTGGATGCCGGCGCGGCGGCCGGTGCCGGGTGGCTCTCCGCCACCCCCGTCGGCGTTGCGCCTGTCAACGCCGTGGCCACCGGCCGTTGCACTCCGCGAACCAGCAACGCGTCCCCCGACGAGTCTTCGTAGCGATGGACGTACCAGCTTTCGCCATCCAGCTTGCGCTGCGCCACACTCGACGAGCTCTTCCCCAGCTCAGACGCATCTCTCCGGTTGCCATGGTTGACGATCATCCGCACCGGCAGTCCGCGACGAAACGCCAGCTGAAGAACTCGGTCGAATGCGCGCGCGCGCTTGGCCTGATCGCGTGACCGATTGCGGTCCGCCACTGGGTGCGTTCGGTCGATCGAGATGCGGTCAAGAGCCAAGGCCAGATCGCGGATGTTCTCCTGGTACGCGATAGCCGTGCCAGTGGGCAGAGTCACGGGCCGCAGTGAGGCATGCCAGACGCAGACCACAAAACCCTCGGCCTCGTTGCCAAACGCCCAGTCGTAGCAGTAGGCGGGATTGGCTCGCGGCGTCTTGACGGCTTTGCCGTCGCCTGTGACGCGCCACGGGGCGACGTCGAGCCCGGCCTCCTCCAGCAGGTCCATCACGAACTGGCGCTCGGTCGGCATGAGCGCAGCGATCGTCGGGGCAATGTCAGTGCTCATTCGATTGCTGCTGGAACGGTTTCTGTCGGTACGCGGAGATCAGCTCCTTAAGGGGGCTGGCGGCAGCGATGTGTGGGACGACGGTCTCGGTGGCCAGTTCGAGCACAAGTCGGTTGCGGATCAGTGCGGTGGCGCGAGAGATGCGTCGTACGTCAGAGGTGAAAGCGCTGATGACGAGCATGCAGCCACTGGTGAAGGCCTCGCCTTCCTCGGGCGCGGGTTGATAGTCGGTACATTCGTCGCCAAAGCCTCGTGCCAACACTTTCACAGCGCGTCCCTTTCGTCGCAACAGTGAGCGCAGCACCTGCTGCTCCAGTGGCGAGTGAAAGCCGCTGGCAATGACCCGGCCTGCCTTCACCCATTCCGGCACACGTTCTAGGGTTTCCAGCAGGATGTGCCCGGGACATTCGCGAGACGAGATCAGGCCGAGCAGCGGTTCATTGAGCAGCTCTGTTTGGCCGACGCCGACTATTCGTGCGGCGACTTCAGGGCTTATGCGCTGGGCGCAGATGGCCGGCACAGCTATAGGCACAGGTTTCATTCTTCTTCGTCTGCCACACCCATACGGTATTTGATGTCGTAATTGATAATGAAGTCGGCTTCTAGGTCGGTGAATCCGAATAGCCGGCCAAGTGCGACATCAATTTTATCGATAGATGCTTTTGCGCGAGATGCCTTCATTTCGTCATATTCGATCACGTGGCCTTGCTTGGTTCGTATGGTTTTGCGAGTTGCATGCGATACCAGATCTGCCCTCAACTTAGATGACAAGTCAGTCCAGCGCATATCTCCCCAGTTCGTCGGAATTGGAATCGTCTTCACCAAGTCGTCGTTGACGTGCTCACAGTCAGAGAAAAGCGAGTAGTACCAGTAGAACAATGAAGAATTGAGTAGGCATCCGAAGAATGCAGCGGCATTCTCATCCGTCGCTGAGAACACTCGCCCATGCGGGGGTTGCATAAGCTCCCCATTTCTGGAGAAGAACGGTAGCCCCGCCTGTGCCTTCAGCCAGTAGCGGCATGCCTCTTGATAGAAAACAACATTATTGCCACCGCGCGCGACCAGATGCCGAGTAGAGTGTTTGGCGCCAAATACCTTGGAGACGATGACTCTCTCTGCTTCAGCATGTATTTTCCCGACGCGATGACCGTGGAGCCGAGTATCGTGTGAGACGGTTGCGTGCGTCTGTAGACAAACAGGACGCTCCTGCCCATACATACGACCAACCCGGGTCGTAACCAACTTCTGATCCACTCGTGGATAGCTCGATAAAATGACGACTGGCATTTCCACGCCGTCAAACATTGATTCCGGTCGGCGCGGATAAGGGAGAACCAACAACAGTCCGCGGTTTACCAAAATGTCCTGAAGAGTCTGCATTCGTGCTGACGAGACAGCCGTGAGCTGAACAATCAAGCTAATCGGCCCTTGTCGTTTGGCGAGTTGAATGGACCGTTCGAAGACAAAGGCGTAGAGATTCCCAGCCGGCAGTGTGGCCAGACCCGACATCGACAAATCGTACGGGACCTTCTGTGCGGAGTTGACTACGTATGGTGGATTCCCAATCACCACATCAAAGCCGCCGTCACGCATCACGCCGTAAAACTCCGCGAACCAGTGGAATGGTTGGTGGCTAGATCGCCAGGCCGCAAACTCATTCTTCTTCGCCGGGTTGACACCGTAGTCCTGTGCAAGATAGCGATCCAGCTCCAGGCTCAGGCCGTTCAGCTTGTCGCGCAGCTTGCGCTTGTCTTCCGCCGTGACCTTGCCGCCATGCACAGTCTGTTGCTGGCGGAAGAAGTCAAACGCGTCGGCAAGGTCAGCGGTGCTGGCCTTGATTTCGGCCCGGTGAGACTGATCGCTGGCGAGCGTGTTGGCTGCGTCGAACTGCGCTTCAGTTACATAGCCCACCAGCGTGTTACCGGCGCGGATGTTGAAGTCGATGTCGGGCAGCGGTTCCAGTTCGCGCCCAGCATCCACCTGCGACACGAGCTTGAGGAAGAGGCGCAACTTACAGATCTCAACCGCCTCGGCCATGATGTCCACGCCGAACAGGTTGTGCAGGATGATGTTCTTGTAGATGAAGTACCGACGTGAGTGATGATGGGCCACTTCACTAAGTACGTTGACGAAATCGGCCTCCGGAGGCTTGCCAAGCTTCTTTGCGTCTTCGACAAAGCCCTCCATGCGATCGAGGCAGGCTTCGTAGAGGGGCTCCAGCACGTTGAGCGCGGCGAAAAGGAAGGCGCCTGAGCCGCAGGTGGGGTCCAGGATGGCGATGCCATGCCGAAACCGTTCGTTGGCCCGCTCCGGCACGCGCCCGACGATGGCCTGCCAGATGGCACGCAACAGGTCCGGGCTGGTGCAGGTGTCGATGACATCCTGCATGAACTGACGAATGTCGAGATTGAGGGTGATGAGGTCGTCGGCGCTCCTCACTTCGCCGCCGGCTAGCTTCTGGCGCAAGGCCACACAGCGGCTGCGGCGCTCGACGTACTCGCGCCACGTTTCGGTGGGTAGGGTGCCTCGCTCCAGCTGACCGCTGGGGCCGGCAACGTGAAACACAGCCTCGCCCAGGTTGTAGCGGCGCTCGAACATGCGCGCTTTGGGGTCGCCCATTCCTGTCTGCACGAAGGCCGGCAGTGCCGTCACGGGGACAACGTTGCCGCCGACATCAATCACACCGGTCTTCATGGCCGGATAGATATAGCGGTCGGGGTCGGTCTGAAGCAGTGCCCACACCGACCGGTCGCCCTCGAACGCGACCCTGCAGCGTTCGCGCGCCTGTTCGAGCAAGTGCGGGATGACGGTGTTCTTGCTGATGTAACCGGTAATATCCTCCTTCGTGTAGTAGGCCCCCATCTGCTTCTGGTTGATGTACTTCTCGAAGATATAGCCCAGCACGTCTGGGTTGATCTCGCTACCAGTTGACAGCGGTCGGTCATCAAGATGCCAGTCGTAGGCATCGAAGAACGCGAACAGGCGCTCAAAGGCCTCGTCGGGAACATCGATAGTGGGATAGGTTTCTTCGAGCTGGTGCAGCGCGAAGAGGCCACCGTTCAAGTAGGGCACATTGCCGATGAGCGCCGAAACAGTAGCGTCACGTTCCTTGTTTGGTGTCCCTAATCCTTCGTGGAAAAGGCGCCGTAGAAATTGACGGTAGAACGAGTGGAACTTGCCCTTTCCGGCGCGCTGCCGCACTTGCTCCATTCGGTCGGCCAAATAGTTCGGGTTGCCGTCCAAGAAGCCCTTGCGCTGGATGAAGTAAACGAACATCAGCCTGTTGAGCATCAACGATGCGTACCAAGCCTGGTCGGTTGCCGCGGAGATGCCTGCAATGAACCCCGCAAAGGCCTCATGCTCGCTCTTGAATCGGTCGTAGAACGCGCGGGACACGCGGTCGCGGTCAAAGGCGCGGCGCAGCCCTACGATGACATCGGTCAGCGTGATGGCTTCTTCTTCTTCCAGCGACCAGACGACCTGCTCCAGCTTCTGGCGGAGTGACTCTCCACTCGTGCCCTTGTGCCAGGTGTGCGTTCGCGTGGCGGCAGGTTGGCCCGGGGCCCTGGCCACCCAAAGCCAGGTCATCGCCGTCTGCTTTGCATCGAAGAAGATGAGCAGGTGCTCGTAAGCCAGCTTGGACGCCTCTTTTTCCAGCTTCAGAAGCGTTGCACGCGGGGGGATCGCGCCAGCGGTGTCGGGTGTGCACTGGAACACCGACACGCCCCGCTTGTGCGCTATCTGCGCCAGCGTAAACGTGTGGCCATTGAGCGGTACGGGCTGCGGCCGGAGCGTGGGGTTCTCCCATCCCAACTCGTTGATGAACAGGCGGCCCAGCTGAAACTCATTCAGGAGGCGCTGAAATTTGTTGGCGTCAATGGTCATCGGCGGGTCTCAGGTTGGTTCTCGGCGCGCATTCAAGCCAGGCCCATGCTGCAGATGAGCTTTGGTTCGCGGTTCGCTTCTTGTTCATCCACCACGCACAGGCGCCCGTCTTCACGCAGCGTCAGCACCAGGTCGGCAAGCTCAGCATCACCAATGCCCGACTTGATCTGGCGGTTCAGCGTATCGGTGGCTGGCTTGGTTAGCGGGAAGCGGTAGATGTCTTCCAGCGCGCGCTCCATGCGCCGCACATAGTCATCGGTGATGAACAGGTCACGCTTGGTGCCGAGCTTGTCGCGATAGCGCTTCAGCCGCTCATAGGCCTTGAATCGGGCGCCGGATGGTCGCCCCAATGCACCTCCGAATGACTTCTCCTCCTGGATGATGTGGGCGAGGCCTTTCTGCGTGAGCGCATGGTGGTGCTCCGTGCGCGGCAACGCCTCGGTGTCAGCGTTGCAAGCTGCAGCTTTCAAGATGGTCAATTGCGACTGCGTGACGGATTCGCCGGCTTCGTTGATCCACGCCAGCGAATCGTTGCCCTGCGCCGTGCGCATGTAGACGAGGGCGCCCTTGGGGGCGCTTGGCGTCGGTTCGTGGGCCTTCGTTGCATAGACGACATCGGGCATCGATTCGATGCGTGCCGCCATGGGCGGGTCGGCATCGATCGCGTTCTTCCAGATCTGGTACGCGTACGAGGCGAGGTCCACCTCGGTATCGCCGTCGTCGTCGAGGATGCCGCTCTTCTCGGTGTAGAGGTCGCGCATCGTTTGGTCGTTGGTTTCGTCATCGAAGAACGTCTCGTCAGACCCGACGACTTCGGCCTGCTCGACCAGGCGCTGCCGCACCCGCGCGCGCAGGCGGATCAGGCGCTCCACGCCATCTGCCGGGATGAACGAGTAGCAGAGAATCTGGTCCGATTGCTGGCCAATGCGGTCTACGCGACCCGCACGCTGGATGAGCCGGATGATCGCCCAGGGCAGGTCGTAGTTGACGACGATATGAGCGTCTTGCAGGTTCTGGCCCTCTGACAACACGTCAGTCGCGATCAGCACGCGCAGCGCCTCACCAGGGGCAACTGTGTCCAGCTTCTTGTTGGACTCAGGCGAGAAGCGCCAGGCCAGGCTCGTGGGGTCTGCGCTGCTGCCGGTGGCGTCTTCGATCCGCGTGACCCCCATCGCCACCAGTTGCGTCTTGATGTACCTGGCCGTGTCAGCAAACTGGGTAAAGACCAGCACCTTCTCCTTGGGGTGGCTGGTTTTGATGAGCTTGGCGAGCTCGGCCAGCTTGGCGTCGCGCGCCGGAAGCCAATCGCCACAGTGCTTCAACACGCCCATCAGCGCAGCGGCGTCGTCAAACAGGTGTTTTGGAAGGTCAGGCATGAACAGGCTGCTGGGCAGCCACTTGAACCGCTTCTTGAACGGCCCGGCGTATGCGGCATATGCCTTGGCTGCCCTGTCGCGGTAGGCCTGCTCGGTGCGCAGGCCCGCCGTGACGCTGGCAGTGACTTCTGGGTCGTCATCGACTTCGTCTTCATCCAACTCGCCGGGCATGGAGTCGTCCGGGTCCTCGTCATGCAGCCGGGTGTCCAGCAGCTCGGCCCCTTGCGTGCCGAGCGGGATGTCGAGCCCGTTCTCGATGGCGTGCAAGACAATAAAGTTGCGCAGGATGTGCCGCTCGATGGATAGCAGAAACGCCGGCCCCGCACTCTCAAGGCGCTTGAACAGGTTGGTGCGGCAAAAGCCCATCAGCCGCGTGCCGGCGCGCGAGAGGCCGTCGATGATGTTGGCCTGGTGTGGCGTGGGCGGCGACTTCGGTTTGTTGGCGATGTAGTTGCCCAGGCCGTACCGAGGCAACGCCAGAGCGTTTATGGTGTCGACAACAGTGCCCGAGTAGAAGCGTGCATACGGGTCCGCCGGGTCAGCATCGTTGATGGCGAACGTCAGGTTTTTGGGCACGCGCTTCGGGAAGTACGACTTGGTGCCGTCGGCAAACAGCAGGTACTTGCCGCGCTCGTCTGTCTTCGCATAGTGCTGCATGATGAAGCCGCGCGTACGCCGCACCATGTACAGACGCATCAGGTCACGCCAGTCGTCTGTGTCCTCGCTTTTCTCGAACGCCGCTAGCGAGCGCACAGCGCACTGGTGCCTGCGTACGAACTCGTGCTCGCCGCCAAGCGCGCTGATGAGCTTTTCAGGGCGGATGCCGATGTCGGCGTCTTCACTCAAGAAGAGCGACAGCTGGGACGACAGATCGAGATAGGTCTTGTTGTACGGCGTGGCCGACAGCAGGATGCACAGGCTGTCGTTGTGCTCGATGTAGTCGCGGATGACTTTGTAGCGCTTGCCCTCTTTGTTACGCAGGTTGTGCGACTCGTCTACCAGCACGACCCGGTAGCGCCTGGTCTTCTCGGGCAGTTCAGTGATCACCCGCGACAGCGAAAGCACTTTTGCCTGCAAGCGATAGCGGTAGACGTAGTCTTCCCACATCGGCACCAGGTTCTTGGGGCACAGGATCAGCGTCTCGGTCTGGTGGTCGTCCTCGAAGACCTTGGCCAAAGCGGTGGCCATCATCGACTTGCCCAGGCCGACAACGTCACCGATCAACACACCGCCACGCTTGTTCAGGTGGTGAGCGGCGATCTTGACGGCCGCGATCTGGAAGTCGAACAGCTGATTCCCGAAGATCTTCGGAATGCTGAACTCCGATAACCCGGCGCGGGCCTCTTGAGCCAGGTGGTAGGCAATCTTGAGATAGACGTGGTACGGCGGGATGAGCCGCTCACCCGCCCAGCTCTCATCGATGATGTCGGCAAGCTCTTTCGAGATGTCCATGCACCACCGGTCAGTCCAGCGGTCCTCGAACCAGTCGACCAGTTTGTTGCACGCATCGTGCTCCAGCACATCGACATTCAGCTCCCCCTGGCGTGCCAGCCCGGCCACTGTGAGGTTGCTGCTGCCCAAGAAGCCGGTGACGGGATTGTTCGCGTCCTGCCTGTGAAGCAGATACAGCTTGGCGTGCAAGGGGTGACGCAGGTACACCTTGACGATCAGCTTCTTGGCACGGATTTGGGCAGCCAGTTGACGCAGCGCCGCTTCGTCCTGGTTGGTCGGAACACCGTAGGTCAGTTGCAGCCGGAACTCTTCAGCCACGCGCCGCTTCGCGCGGATCGCAGACTGGTTGTCGATGGCCTCTTCGTCGCCCTCTTGTTGCTGCCGCAGCGCCTGACGCAATTCGTCGGTCGGGTTGACGTGCATGCCAACCAGCAGACGGCAGCAGTTGCCATCACCGCCGGACCAGCCGTCAACGTACTCCGCCAGGTGGCGCCAACCACGCAGGTTGAAGTAGCCGACACAAAAGTCAGCGCGCTCGGATGTCTGCAGTGTGTTCTGCAGCGCTGGCAAGAGTGACTTTTCTATGTTGTCGAAGATTCTTGGCATTCTTGTTCTCTCCCTCGTCTTGACTCAGATCGCTCGGACTGTATTGATGAACGGCACTGGACAGCCTGGCTGCCACAGACTTGCGCAACCCATCGGGCAAAACGACGAAAACGTGGTCGCCGTGCCGCAGGATGTCCATGATGATTTCGGTGTCGCTGGAGTACGGCACTTTCAATTCGTAGCGGCCATCCCCGAGCCACTTGCCGGCCTGATCCGGGTGCCATTCCTCGCGGCTGACCCACTGAGCCGCCTGCGCCTGAAACACAAGGGTCGCCCAATGCCGCTTGGCGCCGGCGTAGATGCCGTAACCACCGTCCATCTCGGCCTCTACTTGCTTCAGAGGTACCTCCTTGGCCTTGGTCTCCAATGCATCAGAGCCTTCGATCGCATCGAGGGCGAAGCGCAGCAAGCGCTCCCGCGAATGGCACCAAGCATCGAGGTACCAAGTGTTCTTGTAGTGAACCAACCTCTGGGGCGACACGGCACGTTCGCTGATCTCGCCGCGACCACGCGTGAGGTAGCGGATGTGCAGGCGCCTGCGCTTCAGCAGTGCCTCCCCAACCATTTCAAAGAACTGCGTGGGAACCGGTCGCTTGGCCGGGCTGATGATCTTGATGCGCTTCAAGAGCGCCTTGGCGTCGGCCTCGCCCGTGCCGAGCATGAGATGGATGCGTTCCAGCAGCGGCTGCAGGTGCCGGCTGATCACGCCTTCGGAGTCCAGCTCGCTCAACAGTTGGTGGGCCATCAGCAGCGAGTACAGCTCGCGCTCGCTGAACCATAGGCCCGGCAGTTCGTGCTTTTGACCCCGGTACTCCTGCCCAAACCGGTAGCCGTTGAGGAACCGGTCGTATTCGATCGGCGCGCCTAGCTGGTCCTTGAGGTAGTCCAGGTCGCGCTTCAGCGTGGCCGGCGACACCTCCAACTCGTCCAGCAACGCCTGAAAGCTCACGTGCCCCCGGTTGCGGATGAGCATCTCGATCTTGTAGACGCGGGCAGTCTTGGTCATGGCGTACCGGGGGTGGTCGCTCACCACATGAGCGTTACCAACTGTAGCGGGTAGACCACCACCTTCCGCCCCGGTGCTTGGGGGAGTTGTTGTGCTTTCGACGGGTGCCATGGCTCAAACCTGATCGATCAGCAGCTCAAGAAGTGAGCTATCAGGGGTAACCCGCCCCTCGCGCTCGATTCCACGGCCGAGGCGGAGCTCGGTATTTGAGCTAGTGCCCTGCGACGATGCGGCTTCGATCCTGAACTGGAGAGCGCCGATGCCTACCGACCACCTTTCTCTGTCAACCGCCGTCGCCTTGACGCCCCGCCGCGCAGGTCTGAGCGCTGGCACGGACAACACCATCGAGATCCTCGTGCGCGTGCAGGCGGCCGACGCTCCAAGCGGTGACGCCGCAGACCGCGCACCGCAGGCGATCGCGCTGGTCATCGACCGCTCGGGCTCGATGGAAGGCCGCCCGCTGGCCGAGGCGCGACGTTGCGCCGAATACGTGGTCGGCAAGCTGAGGCCGAAGGACGCGGTGTCGCTGGTGCAGTTCGACAACCGGGTCCAGCGCCTGTGGCCGGCAGTGCCGCTGGGCGATGGCGCGCCGCTGCGCGCAGCGATCGCTGCCATTCACTCTGGCGGCAACACCCATCTGCACGGCGGCTGGCGCGAAGGCGCCGAGACGCTGACGGACGTGGCCGGCACCGGCTTGAAGCGGGTGATCCTGTTGTCCGACGGCCAAGCCAACGAAGGACTGACCGATGCAACGGCCATCGCCGCGCAGTGCGCCGAATGGGCAGCGCGCGGGGTCACGACCAGCACCTACGGCCTGGGCAACAGCTTCAACGAAGAATTGATGGTGGCGATGGCCCGTGCGGGCGGAGGCAACCACTACTACGGCGACATGGCCGAGGACCTCATGGACCCGTTTCAACAGGAGCTGGAGTTGTTGGGCAACCTGTGCCTGTGTGACCTGCGTCTGTCGGCGATCGTGCCGGATGGCGTGGAGGTGCAGGTAGCCAACGCCCTGCCATCAGTCGAGGGTGGCTGGCGGCTGCCGGACCTGGCCTGGGGTGCGGAGGCCTGGGCGGTGCTGCGTCTGAAGGTACCCATGGGCGCTCTGCCACCGATCGGCCAGCTGCTGTCGGTGCTGCGGGTTTCGGTGGAAGGCCGGAGCCTCGAAGGCGAGGCGGTGACGCTGGAGCGGGCGGGGTTGGCGCTGCCGGTGCTGTCGGCATCGGCGTTCGACAAGCTCATGGACGATGAACTCGTGTCTCGGCGGCTGGTCGAGCTGGCGGCGGCCGATGCGCTGTCGCGCATGCGGACGGCGGCAGACCATGGCGACTGGGCGGCGGTGGAACGGTTGCTCGAGGAAGCGAGCCGCAAGTTCGCCGGCAACGAATGGGTGGCCGCGGTGCTGGCCGCGATGAAGGAGATTGCCGAGAGCCGGTCACGCGAGCGGATGATGAAGGAGTCGATGTACTCGGCGTCCAAACTGCGGAGTCGGCTTTCTGCAAAGGACGAAGGGGTCAGCTTCTCAGTCGCCGAAGAATCGATCGAGCGTCCGGCCTACCTGCGCCGCAAGCCATCGCAGGGCAAGGGCGAGGTGTAGAGGCGCGCTACAAACTCAACATAGAGATGGAAGGCTCGATGAACCGACCTACAGAAATTCAAGTAGTGACCCGTGCCGCCGACTTTGCGGCGAGAAGGCACACGCACCAACGCCGCAAGGGCGAGGCGGCCGAACCCTACGTCAATCACTTGGCGCACGTAGCCGCGTTGCTGGCCGACGCCGGGGCGGACGCGAATCTTGTCGCAGCTGGCTATCTGCACGACACGATCGAAGACCAAGAGGTCACGCATGCAGAATTGATTGAGGCGTTCAACCTCGACGTGGCCGACCTGGTGGCCCATGTGACGGACGACAAGCGGCTCCCGAAAGATCGCCGAAAGCGGCTACAGGTGGAGCATGCGCCACACCTGCCGCCAAGAGCGCAAATGCTCAAGATGGCAGACAAGATCAGCAATTTGACGGCACTGCTCGCCAGCCCGCCCGCGGGGTGGTCAACTCAGCGGCGCGCCGAGTACTTCGAGTGGGCGCGCGAGGTTGTTGAGGGTTGCCGTACCGCGCACGCGGGGCTGGCGGGTATGTTTGACGATTTGTATGACAAGCGCGAGCACGGGAGCTCAGCGCGATCGCATGGGTCAACCATTGATTCGCACGCTAGCGACGCAGATTGATGTCGGCTGGTTTCCGCTGTTGGGTCACATCGTGTGCTTGCCGTGGCACCTCCGGAGCCTGCGTCGCCGGCATCTCCTTGATGAACGTGGCAATGGACCGTGCCAAGTTGCGATCAGCCGCGTCACCTGACATGGCCAACGCCTGGCCCAGTTGCTTCCACGCCTCGACGGCCTCTGCCCTGGTCGCACGAGCCTGGGCTCCGCTCTTTGCTCCAGCTCTCGTGGTACGAAGCCGACCTTCCTCTCGCGCCTTCACGCGCCACAAGGGATCGTAGTTTCGGCTTCGGCCGCGCGTGGCTTGTCGGGTTGCCTCCGCCTCGATGCCATGCCCGCGGAGCTTCTCGGCAAAAGTCTCTCGCCACCGGTGTAGGTCGGCCTTCCGCGGGTTCAAGCGCTTGCCGTGCTTCGACTCTGCCCGCACGCTGATGTGCACATGCGGGTTGGCCTGGTGGTCGTGCAGGACCATCACGTACTTGTGGTCGGTAAGCTCAACTTGCGCGAACTCTCGTGCCGCTCGCTGCACGCTCAGCGGATCGGTGCCGTGCGGCATCGACAGCATGATGTTGAAGGCCTCGCGCCGGTGCCCGGGCTCGGCGTCATCGGGGATCAAGGAGCCACCAAAGCGCCACTCATCGGCTAGGTCGCTCAAGGCGTCCTTCCCCCGCATCGTCTCGCCGCGCTGGTCCTCGATCTCCAGCCGGCCGTTCTTGCTGATGTAGCGGAAGTGCGCAGCGATGGCCTTCATGCCACGCCCGCCACCCGTCACCTTGACCATGACCTGAGGCGCACGTCGAACCACGGTCGCCTCGATGCGTTTGCGGATGGCAGCCGCTCGCATGCGCGCCGTGTCCCTGCCCATCTTGGGTTGCGGCTTCACCTTGACGACCCGGTTGCCAGGGTAGAACAGGCGGTCGCCCCAGGTGATCAAGATGCCGTCGATGCTGGGTGGTTGAGCCATGGCGATCTCCTTTCGTCATCGGGTGGAGTGATCTGAAGACGCGGCGCTGCGGCTGCGGGGCTGTAGGTCGGCCAACACACGGGCAGCCAGCTCAAGGTGTCGCCGCACGTCGTCGGCGAGCGTGTCCAGCATCTCTCGGTAGGGCCTCGCCGGTTCGACGTTGGCTTGGCGAAGCAGCGCAATCAGGCGGTGGACGTTTCGAGAGAGGGTTGACAGCTCGGCGCTAGAAGCCATCAAGGTCGCGATGTGCTCGGCACGGCGTCCACCGGTCGAAAGCACGGGCACGTTCGCAATCAGGCCCGCCAAGTAGGCGCCCCGAGACAGGCCTGCCTCGCGCGCGCCGGCGGCGAGTTGTCGAGCTTCCTCGGCCGACATACGTATCGACAGCTTGATGCTGGTCGCGTTTGAAGCGGCATTGCTGGGCACGTCCGCGTGCCCAGGCTCGCCGTCGTCTGCACGCCCGAGATCGCGCGCCACCGCGCTGCGAACCAGCACCGACACGCTCACCCGTTCCGCCTGCGCACGCGCCACCAGCGCGGCTTTCAGGCCGCGCATATCGACCGTGACGAAGTCATGGGCAGTGGTGTTCATGAGCCGACGAATGGAGGGGCGCGAAGCGCTTGTGAAACTGGCGGCAGACCGCCTATCTCTGCACTCACCTTGAAGACCAGTATTGGCTCGGATCGAGACAGCTTGCCTGCGAGATTCCGGTCGAAATACTGCGTCGAGCCAGCCACAGAGAGGATCAAAGATCGTTCCAAGCGAACGAAGACCGACGCGTTAGCGACTGGCAGTGATCGCGGAGCGCACCGGGACCGACTCAAGACCGAACGAGGAGCGCACGGAATGCGAACACGCAGTGAAGACACACGGCACGGGGCCGACCTGCCAGAGGCATGCGGGTCCCTCAACAGCGAACGCGACCTGTGACATGAAGCTTGCCCCGACGGGTCCTCCGGGACGGAGCACGCGCAAGGCTCGAGCGTTCACCGCCGAGATTCTTCAGCTTCGTGATCAGGGCTACACGTTCGAGGCGATCCGTGCGGCCCTGGCAGACGCAGGCGTGCAAGTGAGCAGCAGCACCGTTCGGCGCGAGGTGACGAAGACTGCCGAACGGGTGCCCGCAGTGCATCCGGCGCGGACAGCAGCGAGCAACCCGAGTTCGCCGCAGCCGCCGGGCCCGGCAGCCGTGGCCGCGAATGTGCCCGCGGCATCTGGCGAGGGCGCACGCAACCTGGCCAGGCCTGTCCGAGGCAAGGAGACCGCCGAGGCGTTCTTCAGCCTTCACCACAGCAATCCCCTATTCCCCCCCAAGGAGACCTCATGAAGCTTGCCGTCATCAACTACTCCGGCAACGTAGGCAAAACGACGGTGGCCCGCCACCTTCTCGCGCCGCGCATTGCGGACTGCCAGGTCGTCGCCGTCGAGAGCATCAACGCCGACGACAGCCAGCCGGTGACGATCCGCGGCCGGCAGTTCGCGCAGTTGCAGGAGTTCCTTCAGAGTGTCGACAACGTCGTGGTCGACATCGGTGCCAGCAACGTCGAAGAGCTGCTCAAGCTCATGCGGCGCTACCAGGACAGCCAGGAGGATTTCGACGGCTTCGTCGTGCCCACCGTCCCTGCGCGCAAGCAGCAGCAGGACACCGCGGCCACGCTGGCAGAACTGGCGCGCATCGGCGTACCTCCGGACCGCCTGCGAGTGGTGTTCAACCAGGTCGACGACGACATCCCGATCGACCGCACGTTCGAGACGCTTCTGGCGTACTGCAGCACGACGGGTATCGCACGCCCGAACCTGGCAGCGTTCATGTCGTTCAACGAGGTGTACGCGCTTGTTCGTGGCTCAGGTCAGTCGCTGGCGGAACTGGCGGCCGACCGAACGGACTACAAGGGCCTCATCGCCAAGGCCGGGCCGCAAGCCGACAAGCTGGCGCTGGCCCATTGCCTCGCCGTACAACGGCTTGCACGCGGCGTTGTCCCGGAACTCGATGCGTGTTTCGCTGCGCTCCATCTGAAGAATCTGCCATCGATCCAGCAGCCGATGCCAGCCGCATGACACAACCCAGCACGACGCGGGAGGCGCTCATCGTCGAGGCTCTCGGCGAGGCAGAGAAGCTGATCCGGCAGGTCGAGGCGCTGGTGCCGGCGCTGGATCAATCGCGCCAGGCTTTGGCAGATGCCCACAGCGGGCTCGCAGGCCAACTGGCCGTGTTCGAGACCCAAGTGGCGGCCCTGACCGAGAAGGCGAAGGTGCAGGCGGTGAAACACATCCTCGTGCGCACCGACGAGGCCGCGAAGCGATCGATCGAGCTGCAGTCGCGGGCAATGGCCGATGCAGCGCGAGTCGCCTTCGGCGCCGACCTCGGCGCCACGCTGCAGCGCCTGCAGTCGCTGCACGAGCGACCGGGGCGGCGCTGGGAGCCGTGGCTTACGCACGCGGCAGCCGCGGCGACGGCATCTGCCGCCACCTGGACGCTGGCGGTGACGCTGTGGGTACGCTGAGCGCCCACGGCCACGATCGCGAAGGCTGCTGTAGGATTCAATCCTAATCAATCCGCCGATACTGTCATGCGCTCAACCCAACAGTTCAGCATCACCCTGCCCAACGAGATGGCCGATGCCGTGCGGGCCAAGGTCGCGGCGGGCGAGTACGCCACGGAGAGCGAAGTGATCCGAGACGGCCTGCGGGTTCTGCTCGCGCGAGACCGGGCGGTCGAGGACTGGCTGCGCAAGGACGTCGCCGCGGCCTACGACAAGTTGAAGGCCGACCCATCGCGTGCGGTGGCAGTCGGCGCCGTCAAGGCGCGACTGGCCGCCGCGCACAAGAAGGCATCGACGAAGGTCCCGGCCAAGGCCTGATCCGCTACAGCGTCGTCTACGCGCCCGAGGCGAGTGAAAAGCTCGAAGAGTTGTTCGCCTACATCGCCGAGAGGAGGTCGCCAGCGGTTGCCGAGCGCTACACGAGCGCAGTGGTCGAGACATGCGAGCGCCTGGCGCTCTTCCCTCTGCGCGGCGTCCCGCGCGAAGACATCCGCCCCGGCCTTCGCGTCACCCACCACGAGGGACGCACCCTGATCGCCTATGCCGTGGACGAAGGCGCGCGGATCGTGTCCGTCGTCGGTGTGTTCTACGGCGGGCAGGACCTCGACGCAGCGCTCGCGACCGATTGAGGTGGGGGCGGAGCCGGCCGGCTCCGGCGGCGATCTACTTTGGCGATCCTGCGATTCGCGAGCGCGCGGCATCGAGCTTGCGTTGCAGGCCTGCGATCACGACATCGGCGTCGACATAGTGCCCGGTTCGGCGTGCGTCGTCGCGGGAGCGCCGGGCGCGCGCGACGAACTCAGTGCGCGCCCGCATGCGCCGCTCGACGCTGGCGCGTACTGCGGCTTCAACGAAGGACGCGACGGTTTCGCCGTCGGTCAACACCGACTCCAAGGCATCGAGCAGTTCGGACTCGACCTCGACGGGCGGAAGCACTGCGGTCCTCATGGACCAAGCGTATCGCATTGGCGCCGCGTGGCCGCAGGCGAGCGCGGCGCTGGTATCCCCGCGGGCCGGCGAAAGCCGGCCCGCGCGTTTTCAGCGCACCGGGTGCGGCCGGACGATCAGGCTTCGTTAGGCCAGCGCAGGCCCCAGCTCTCGATGACGGCGCGCACGCGGGCGTCACCGTCGGGGATGAGCATGTGCAGGTCGGCCCGGCCCCAGCGCAGCGCGTCGAGGCAGCACAGCATGTCGTCGCTGATCGCGATGTCGACGGCGCGCAGCTCGAACAGGTCGAACTTGAAGGCCCGGCCGTTGTACGTCGCGGCCAGGAACCTCGCGACGCGCGGGATCTGGCCGGAGTCCCGCTCCTCGGCGAGCTTCAGCAGCCGCGCGAACGCCTGCGCTCCTGCCTGGGTCGCCTGGCGCGAACGGGTGTCGAACTCCGTGAGCGCGGCTTGGATCGCATCGGGACTCATGGGCGCCTCCTCGGACCGTGTGGGAAGACCAGCCCGATGGTCGAGCAGGTACAGCGCGGAGAGCGCGCCAGATTCGGGGCTGAATCTAGCGCGCTTGGTCCGCTGTCAGCCCTTGAGCTTGCGCATCTCCTCGGCCAGCATCCACAGCGCACGGTTCAGGCTCACCCCGCGGTCGATGCTGCCCACGGGTCGGGTCTGCAGCCGGCGCCCCTGGGCGCTGCGGCCGGGCTGTCCACCGCGGATCACGTTCTCCTGCACGCGCTGGAAGGTGGTCCACAGGCTGTGGCCGATGTCCTCGGGACGGCGCGCCTCGATCAGTTGCTCGGCCGTCACCGGCGCGGGGGCGTGGCCACCACCCTCCTCCACCGCGCGCTCGCCGAAGCGCAGCGCCAGGGCGGCGGTCGCGAAGGCGATCTCCTCGGGCGGCTGGAGTGCCAGCGCCTTCATCGCCTCGGTGTGCTCGTTCACTGCCTCGAACTCGTCGAGCACGCGGAACGCGCCTTCGATCACCTCGCCCTGGATGTTGCCCTTGTGCGGGATGCGGATGTCCTCCACCACCTCGCCCACCACCAGGCCGTTGCAGCAGACGAAGCGGAACATGCCGGCCAGCATCTGGTAGCTGCTGGCGCCGTCGTGGCTGTTGATAAGGATGATCTCGTTCGCCTCGGGCCGGGTCTGCACCTGGCCAGCGTGGCGCATGCGGATCATGTGCTTGGTGAACTCCGCCTTGCCTTCGACGCGGCTGGCGCCCTGGGCGACCATGAAGGGCTCGAAGCCCTCCTTGCGCAGGCCGCGCAGGACGTCGATGGTGGGGATGTAGGTGTAGCGCTCGGAGCGGCTCGCGTGCTTGCCCTCGGCGAAGATGGACGGCGCCGCGGCGCGCATCTGGTTTTCGCTCAAAGGCTGGTCGCCACGCATCACGCGGGTGTTGCGGGCAAAGCGGGTCGCCAGGGTCGGGGTCGAGTACATGATGGTTTCCTTCAATCGTTGGATGAGGTT
>Ga0208266_100056_pt1 | contig 65687 bp, 55 predicted proteins | sample LakWasMet67_HOW9_2_FD_183897 | JGI IMG/M metagenome (GOLD analysis project Ga0208266, IMG submission 183897) | Freshwater sediment methanotrophic microbial communities from Lake Washington under simulated oxygen tension - Sediment Metagenome... | ecosystem: Environmental > Aquatic > Freshwater >...
CTAACCACCAAATTTATTTTCAACTTTTTTTATCTTTTTTGAAAATATTTTTCTCTAACTCCTCTTTCTCTCTCTACTCTATCAAATAACGGGCTGCAAATGTATAAACTTTTTATTTATTGACAAGAAAAAAATAAAAAAATCGACTATTGCCTAACTTTTACCTCTAAAATGGTAGAATCGTTATATGTAACATCTGCTACACCGTCTAGCCCGCCAATATCCATGCCGTTTACTATTGTTTTACTTCCCGTTGGAAACTTATAGCTGTAGCCTAATAACCTGGCAATAACAACGGATAATTTAAAGTGGGTGAACATTTGACTTTCTTTATTAATCCAATTACAAATTGTGTCTGTAGGGTTATTATATGTTTGATATATTAAAGGCACTGATAATACTGACTTTCTGAACATATTATGTCCGAAATTATCTTCTTCTCCTACTAACTCACCATGATCTGAAACAAAAAACACATACGTTGGTTTTTTTGCATAATGTGCTACATAATATAAAAACTGAGACAATATATAATCTGTATAACGAACCGAATTATCGTAATGGGCGGTTTGCGGGAATCTGTATTTATCTTCTTTAAATACATTGTATGAATTAGGATATCTTTCTTTGTATTCTTCATGTGAGCCATACATTTGCATAGTGATAAATTTTTTAGAATTACCTTGTAACGCCTTAATTAATTGGGGCAACAAAACGCTATCTAACGAAAAATCAGAACTGGAAAGTGATGGATTATAAATAGATGCTGCTGAAAAATGATCAATATACGTTTTATTCATTTGACCTATGTATGAAGAAGACCCCATTAAGCTTTGGCTAGTAATAAACGAAGTTTCATAATTATTTTGCTTAGCTAACTTAAATATAAAATGATTGCCTTGTAGCATCTGATTATACTGCCTTGCCGAGTCTAATAAATTAAAAAAAGAAAGAAGAGAAACATCTGTACATGTTGCTGCCGAAATACACTTCTTTTTGTTGATTTGATTGAGAGAATAAAGGCTGTCGAGCTTAGGGGTTGTTTTATTTGAATACCCAAATAAACTCATGTGTTTATAGGTTAAACTTTCTCCAAAAATCAAAATAATATCCGCATTTGAGTCGTTAATTTTTTGTGGCATTGGACCTACATAACCACCGAAGTTTTCGTCAAACAATTTTGCAGGAAGATACTTGCCGCAAAATCCGCCGATGCATTCCAAGCCAGACCTTGTAAGGTTTTGATTAGGTTTTGGCGCCTTATTTACAACCTGTTCTAAAGATGCGTTATAACTTAAAACAAATAGCGCTATTATTGGTAAAAGCCAAACATAAGAAATCTTATACATCGAATGATTTATTTTATTTACTACAAAAGCTAAAACAAATAATGATATTATAATAGACAAAAATGGCACTAAAAACATAGATAAAGTACTGCCCCCAATGCCTTGCGTAACCTCTTTAAAATCAGTGAAAAATTTAAATATTTCAGATGGTAGAATTGGATTCCCATAATATATCCAATGAAGTATTTCGGTTAAAAATAGCGTTAACAAAAATGTAAAATATGTGATAAGTGCCCATTTTCTTTTGATGAATGTACCAATCAAAATAAGCATAAATACTATGTAAAAATCATCAGTGAAAACTGAATTTTTAAAAGAAAAATCAGTGTAAACGCTATTAATTACAACTACAATAAGTGTAATTGAAAAAGCAACTAAAAAATTAAATTTTAAATATTTTAATAATTCTTTCAATATGATGAACTATTGCTGTGCTTTCTTGTAAAGAAAAAAAGCAACAAATGAAAATACAAAATTAGGAATCCAAACCGCTAACAATGGCTGTGCTAAACCCGATGTAGCAAAGGTTGTTGAAACATGCATAAATAATATATATACACAACTTAATACTAAACCAAGTGCTATATGCAAACCTACTCCTCCACGTATTTTTCGGGAGGAAATAGAAACTCCTATAATGGTAAGAATAAATGTTGCAAATGGAAATGCTGTACGTTTATACATCTCCACTTCAAAAAATTCTATTCGGCTAGAGCCTTTTATCTTTTCTCTGATAATAAAATCTCTTAATTCAAAATAATTGAGCACCTCAAACCTACTTTGAAGACGAATCATGTCTTTAGGAGAAAAGTCTATTTTAATTTTTTTTGATGGCGTTACTTTATGAATTTCTTTATACACAAATTTTGGAGTTGTAGACTTGCCCGAATCGATTACAGCATAGATGAGCTCTCTTTCGAAAACATTTGTTAAATCCCAAGAGGAACTAACACTATCCCATTTCATGCTTTCAGCTTTGAGGATACCTGTTTGTTTATTATTTGTAATTTTTTCAATAGAAATCTCGTTTGCTGAATTTGAAAAATTATCATAGCTCGACATATATAATGTCATTCCTGGAGCTATTTGTTTATGTATGTTACGTTCATTGGTGTTATAATTTTCATTGATATACTTATCTTCAAATCCTATACGTATTTTATTTGAACGAGGAATAATAAAATGATTTAATACAAGTGACATGATAGTAATTAAACCAGCCCCAATCATGTATGGCCTTAAAATCCTTTTAAAACTGGTACCACTTGATAAAATAGCTACAAACTCCGTTTTGTAGGCCATTTTAGACGTAAATAATATAACCGCAATAAATGTAAAAAGCGGACTAAATAAGTTTCCGTAGTATGGTATAAAATTTAAATAATGATCAAAGATAATTTCCTTAAGAGGAATTTTTTCTGAAATAAAATTTGATAATTTTTCAGAAACATCAAATACAATAAAAATACATAGCATAAGAGATATAGAAAAGAAAAACGTTCCTATAAATCTTTTTAATATGTATTTATCTAGTATTTTAAGCATTACAAACGTTGCGCTAATTGTTTTACCATTTTATTTTTCCAATCATAAAATGTTCCATCAATAATTCTGTTTCGAGCTTCGGTAACCAACCATAAATAAAAAGCTAAATTGTGTATACTAGCTATTTGCGCACCTAAAAACTCGTTACAATGCACTAAGTGTCGTAAATATGCTTTAGAATATTCTCTATCTACATAACTGGTTCCGTTTTCATCTAAAACAGAAAAGTCATTTTTCCATTTTTCGTTTTTGATATTGATAATTCCATTTTGAGTAAACAATAAACCATGTCGTGCATTACGAGTAGGCATCACACAATCAAACATATCTACACCTAAAGAAATCCCTTCTAAAATATTTACAGGTGTGCCAACTCCCATTAAATAACGTGGTTTATCGGCTGGTAAAATATTACAAACCAACTCAGTCATTTCATACATATCTTCTGCTGGTTCACCAACTGATAAACCTCCAATTGCGTTTCCTTCTGCGTTTTTAGAGGCAATGTACTCAGCAGATTGCACACGTAAATCCTTATAAACAGAACCTTGAACAATCGGGAACAAAGCTTGAGAATATCCATATTTTGGTTCTGTTTCATTAAACCGCTTAATACATCTATCTAACCAACGATGAGTTAATCCTAATGAGTTTTTGGCATATTTATAATCACAAGGATAAGGTGTACACTCGTCAAAAGCCATCATTATATCCGCCCCAATAGTTCTTTCAATATCCATAACACTTTCTGGTGTAAATAAATGTTTACTTCCATCAATGTGTGATTTAAAAGTAGCACCTTCTTCGGTTAGTTTTCGGGAATTAGATAATGAAAAAACTTGGTATCCTCCACTATCCGTTAATATTGGTCTATCCCAACCATTAAATTTATGAAGCCCCCCAGCATTTTCTAGTACTTCTAAACCTGGACGTAAATATAAATGATAGGTATTTCCTAAGATAATTTGAGCCTTAATATCATCTTTTAATTCGCGTTGATGCACTGCTTTTACTGTTGCTGCAGTACCTACAGGCATAAAAATAGGAGTTTGTATTTGACCATGGTCGGTTTCAATTAATCCAACTCTGGCCTTTGATTGTTTGTCTTTATGAAGAAGCGAAAATTTCACGAGTTAATTTTTAGTGCATAAAGATACATTTTAAGTTATAGAATTAAGATTTTGACGAATGTTTTAAGAGTTTTTATCATAATAATAGGTAACAATTTACCAGTTATAGGCTAAAATGAACCAGTTACAAAGTGCAAATGTAAAGTTCTGTTAAATACAATGTTTTGGCATGTGCATTGAAAATGATTTATCAAACAATAAAAAATTAAATCATGAAAACCTCAATTAAAACATTAACTACTATTTGTACAGTAATTATTAGTTTAAATGTAAACGCACAACGTAATCATAACGGAAACCAACCTCAAGCGAGCAATCAAGGTGGTTCATCAAACAATAATAATCAAGGTGATAAACATGGCTGGGGGTCAAATCATCATCACGGTGGTGGTTTTTGGGGAGGAAACGTATCTATCCATGTTGGTGGAAATCCTTACTATTACAACGGGCCGAATTATAATTATGGTTACGGCTACAACAATAATTACAACATTAGAAGAGCTGCAAGAAATTCCATTCGTCAATCTGCAAACGTTATTGGACAAGCATTAAACTTTTCGGAATGGAATGATACATACTCACCATGGTTGGCAAAAGCTATTCGTCACCAACAATATGCTAAACAACTATATTTTTGGGGTGATTATGCAGGAGCGTTGAATCATGCTGAACGTGCAGGATTTTTAGCTTGGAATACTTTAAGTTATTTTAATAACTCGTATGGTTATGATGATGGATTTGCAGGTAGTGACTATCCTAATCCTTATAGTGACCCAAACAATCCATACTACAGACAGAATAATCCAAACGCAAATGCTCCTTCAAACGGAAACTCAGATGAGGATTATGGCTACAGAAAGAGTTCTTCGAACAATACCAACGATGATGGTAGTGTTAAAAGAGAAAATAATTCAAGTGGCACGCAAAAAAACAGCACTTCTGAATTAGATAGTACTTTACCACAAAACAAACTAAGTGATAAAGAATTATTAAAAACAAATGCTAAAGATTTAGATATAGAATAATTTGAAGATTGTTACTATAAAGGTTCGGCTTAATTAGCCGAACCTTTTTTTATTTATATTTAACGCATGTTAGCAAAAACACGTTTTCTTCTATTATCAATTCTAAGTGCCTTCCTATTTAGTGCGGGGTGGTTTGCTCCAACAACTATCTTATTATTTTTTGCTTGGGTTCCACTCTTTATTATCGAAGATAATTTATCAAACTCAGAAAATACCAAACGTAAAAAATTAAAATTAATTGGCTTGGTATACCTAACATTTTTTATTTGGAATATATGTGTGACTTGGTGGGTTAGTTATGCGTCGTTTGGCGGTGCTTGTTTTGCATTTGTTGGAAATTCGATATTTATGTGCACGACATTTATGGTTTGGTATAATCTAAAACAACGTATCAATAAATCGTGGACTATTTGGTTATTAATTCCTATTTGGTTGGGATATGAATACGGACATACCTTATGGGATTTGACATGGAGTTGGTTGATTTTAGGAAATGCTTTTGCCTTTAATCATAACTGGATTCAATGGTATGAATTTACTGGGACTTCCGGTGGAAGTTTATGGGTTTTAGCTGTTAACATTTTATTTTTTCAGATTATAAAAAACAAAACATTTTCTTTTAAACAAGTTATAAAACCAATAGTTGTTATTATAATTCCAATTTTATTTTCGTATCTCATTCTCTCATTACATAAAACAAATGAAAACACTACAAAAACATACAAAACGTTGGTGATTCAACCAAATATTGACCCATACAATGATAAATTTAACTCATCACCTCAAACACAATTACAAAATCTAACAAGACAACTCACCAATAAACTAAATGCCAGCGTTGATTATTTAGTTTTGCCTGAAACATTTTTAACTGAAAGTTTTGTTGAAGGAAGAGAAAATGAAGCCTACTCTATTCACTTTTTAATAGATAGCATTCTTAAAAAATACCCCGAGCTTACAATCATAACTGGGGGTACAACATTTAAAGTTTTTAGTCCCAATGAAAAGCCCAGTTCTACAGCTAGACAAGATGCCAACACTAACGAATTTTTTGATGTATTTAATACTGGTATACAACTTAACAAGGAAGGCATTTCCTATTACCACAAATCTAAATTAGTACCAGGAGTTGAGCGTATGCCGTTTCCTGCTTTATTTAAACCATTAGAAAGTTTGGCTATTGATTTAGGAGGGACAATGGGAAGTTTAGGAGTTCAAGAAGATAGAGGAGTATTTTACAGTCATGATAAAAAAATATGTATTGCTCCCGTTATTTGTTATGAAAGTGCTTATTCTGACTACACAGCAGATTATGTGAGAAACGGAGCAAATTTAATTTTTATAATTACTAATGATGGGTGGTGGGATAATACGCCTGGTCATCGTCAGCATTTAGCATATTCCAGATTAAGAGCTATTGAAACAAGAAAAGAAATTGCCCGCTGCGCTAATACAGGAATATCTTGTTTTGTAACTCCTTATGGAGACATTGAACAAGCTACAACGTACTGGGAACCAGTCATTATAAGCAAAAACATGACTCCAAATGATAAAAAAACATTATTTGTAAAGTTTGGAGATATCATCTCTTATTCATCGGCTTTTTTAGCAATTTTACTATTTATTTGGAGTCAAATATTACGTTTTAAGAAGTCTTAATTATTCGTAAATTTGGGTCGTTAAAATTAAAACACAAACAAAACACTATATATGGAAAAATTTGATGTAACCATTATTGGTTCTGGTCCTGGAGGATACGTTGCTGCAATACGTTGTGCGCAATTAGGAATGAAAACTGCCTTAATTGAAAAATACTCAACTTTAGGCGGCACTTGCTTAAATGTAGGATGTATTCCTTCAAAAGCATTATTAGATTCATCTGAGCATTACTACAATGCTGTAAATCATTTTGAAGAACATGGGATTGAAGTAAAAGCGCCAAAAGTAAATTTAAAACAAATGATTGAACGCAAACGCGGTGTTGTGAAAATGACATGCGATGGTATCAATTTTTTGATGAAGAAAAATAAAATTACTGTTTATACGGGTGTTGGAAGTTTTGAATCTAAAACAGTAATCAACATTACTAAAGCAGACGGAACTAAAGAACAAATTGAATCTGTAAAAACAATTATTGCAACTGGTTCAAAACCATCTTCGTTACCAGGAATTGAAGTAGATAAAAAACGTGTGATTACTTCTACTGAAGCATTAGAAATGACTGAAATCCCTAAACACTTAATCGTTATTGGTGGTGGTGTTATTGGATTAGAATTAGGAAGTGTTTATGCTCGTATTGGTGCTAAAGTTTCAGTCGTTGAATTCATGGATCGTTTAATTCCAGGAATGGATGCTGGTTTAGGAAAAGAATTACAACGCGTGATGAAGAAAGATTTGAAAGTAGAATTTTTCATGAAACACAAAGTAGAAAGCGTCGTAACAAAAGGAAAAGAAGTAACCGTAACTGCTGATAATGGTAAAGGAGAGAAAGTTGAATTAAAAGGCGATTATGTGTTAATGGCTGTAGGTCGTAAACCATATACTGAAGGATTAAACTTAGAAAAAGCAGGCGTTAAATTAGATGCTCGCGGACGTGTTGAAGTTGACAAACATTTAAAAACTAGCGCTGATAATATCTACGCCATTGGTGATGTAGTAGTGGGAGCCATGTTAGCTCATAAAGCTGAAGAAGAAGGTGTGTTTGTTGCTGAGCAATTAGCAGGACAAAAACCACATATTGATTACAACTTAATTCCAGGTATTGTTTATACTTGGCCTGAGGTTGCTGCAGTTGGACAAACAGAAGAACAATTAAAAGAAAAAGGTGTTAAATACAAAGTTGGATCTTTCCCTTTCAAAGCAAGCGGAAGAGCTCGTGCAAGTATGGACACTGATGGATTTGTGAAAGTATTAGCTGATGAAACCACTGATGAAATTTTAGGAGTTCATATGATTGGCCCTCGTACAGCTGATATGATTGCTGAAGCTGTTGTAGCAATGGAATACAAAGCAAGTGCAGAAGATATTTCTCGTATGAGTCATGCGCATCCAACATTTACGGAGAGTTTAAAAGAAGCCGCTTTAGATGCAACTGGAAAACGTGCTTTACATATTTAATAATAAGTATTAAGTATAAAGATTAAAGTATTAAGATGGTTCATCCACTTAATACTTTTCTTTTTTATAGCAATAATATACTTAATCTTGATACTTAATACTTTTATCTTTAATACTAATAAAATGACAGAAGAATTAGACCCAAAAGTATACCCTATTGGTAAAGCACAAAATCTTGAATTTACTAAAGAAGTGTTGTACCATTCTATTTTAATGATTGAATCTGCGCCTTTGAGATTGAGACAAAGAGTAAGCACTTTAAATGAAGAAGAACTGGAATTGAAATATCGTGAAGGCAGTTGGACTGTGAGACAAATTGTGCATCACTTAGCGGATTCGCACATGAATATGTGGATTAGAGTAAAACATACTTTAGCATCAGATAATCCAACAATTCAACCATATAATCAAAATGCATGGGCAGATTCTATTGATTATAAAACTGCGCCTTTAGAAAATTCATTATTTATTTTTGAAGGTGTGCAAAATCGTTTTTCTAATTTATTAAAACATGTGAGTGAAAGTGATTTTAAGAGAACTTATATTCACCCAGAATACAACAAACAATATACATTAGGAGAAGTTGTTCAGCTTTACGCCTGGCATGGCATGCATCATGTAGCTCAAATTGAAGGAATATTTAAATAATAATCCTTAAAAACAAAATCCTCATCTGCTTTGGCGGATGAGGATTTTCAGTAAAGAGCTGAAAATTATTTTATTTCAAAAATGTATCTATTGAATAAATATTTGATACCGGAATATGTTCTATTAAATTTAAAAGTTCATTTTCATTCATTGAAAATATTTCAGTTGCTGGAACAAACTTAATTCTCCCTTCATCTTCTCCGTTTATAATTGTACCATATTTTCTAATTCCATTGGTCAATATAATCATTGCTTGCGTTGTGTTCATGATTTCCTGTTTTTATTGCTTATTTATTTGGCAAACCTAATGCCAAAAAGTAATAAAATAATTAAGCTAAGGTTATCAAACTGTAAATGCTTGATTATAATGAGTTAAACTATGGTTAGAAACTGAATTTTAACATTTTAATATTATCAACTAAAAAATACCAAATAGGTTTAAAAAAAATTAAAGACACAAAAAAAGTCCGCTGCTAGTAGCAAACGGACTTCATTTTTTAATCAAATAAGATTACATATGAGAATCTAACTTACCTGCTAAGATGTTTTTAGCTGCAACACCTACATGTTTTTCAACTACTTCTCCATTTTTGAAGAATAATAAAGTAGGTATATTTCTGATTCCGTATTTTGCAGAAATACCAGAATTATTATCTACATTAACTTTTCCAACTACTGCTTTTCCAGCATATTCAGTAGAAAGCTCTTCAACTACTGGTCCTACCATACGGCAAGGGCCACACCACTCTGCCCAAAAATCTACTAATACAGGTTTGTCTGATTTTAAAACTAACTCTTCGAAGTTTGCATCTGTTATTTCTAATGCCATTTTATTTTGTTTTTAAGGTTTATAATTTTTGAATTACTAAAGTAACTTTGTTGTCCAAAATAATCAAACTTTAAACCAAATAGTTTTCCATGCCTTTTTGACATTATTTGAGTAAAGTTACATGCCCTATCATATCATGATGTTGTTTTAAAACATCCACTACCTGAGCTTTCCAAACATATACTTCTTGTTTAGTGCTGTCGGAATCACCTTTTCCATTAATACTGCCATCCCAACTATCATTTATGTCATTACTTTCAAAAACTAAAGCCCCCCATCTATCAAAAACCTGTAATTTAAATTGTGCAATACCAACTCCTACCGCTTTAAATCCATCATTTAATCCATCGCTATTAGGCGTAAATGCATTTGGGATATATATTGCATAAGCTGGTTTAATTTCTATCAATTTAATAACTGAATCTTTGCATCCATAAGTATTACTTACTAGCTGCATAATGCCAACGTTTTTGGCATCAACCGTATTAAACATGTGTGAAAAATCTCTGGTGTTTTTCACAGTACCATCATCAAATATATATTTCACTGTGCTTGCTCCCACTGATTCATCTTCTACTTCAATAAGAGGCGTTGTAATTTCCACTACATTTGGAGTTACATTAAAATCGGCAACAGGTGTTGGATAAACCTTAACAATACCAGGTAGAGTTAAGCTACTTACACAACCACTATCCGAAACAACTTTTAATGTTACATGATAATTACCTGTTGAATAACAGTGTGTAGGATTTTGGGAGTAATCTGGCATACTATTATCTCCAAATATCCACTGATTAGTAATAATTGTGCCGTTTGTTATAGTGGAATTATTTGTAAAATTAACACATAGCATTGGACATCCAATATTATTTTGTAATGTAAATGAGGAGGATGGCGTGGCATTTACATAAACAGATTTGATGACTGTATTAGTGCAACCAAACTGTGTTTGAACTTCTAACTTCACTCCATAATTTCCAACCGAAGTATACAAATGCTGTGGACTCTGAGTATTATTATCAAACACATTATCGCTATTAAAATCCCAAGCATAAGAGGTTATAGGACCATCCGAGCTATATGATGCATTGTTAAATTGAGTACCTGCCGGCAAACATGTTGACGGCGCATAAAATTGAGCTACTGGATTAAAATGAACAATTACTGGATTAATATTTTGATTAGTACAATTATTATTTGAAATAGCAATCAATCTGCTTTGCTGGGTTCCAGCTATAGGATAGATAAAACTAGGACTTGCTGTTGAATCATCTATAGTGCCGTTATTTTCAAAATCCCAACGGTATTTGATAATACTTCCTGAAACAATATTACTTTGATTATTAAATTGTGTTGCTTGATTTAAGCAGGTTGTTGTAGAAAGAAAATTCACTATAGGTTTTGGATGCACAATCTGTGTTTGCGTATAAGTATTTATGCAATTATTATTACTAGTTGCAGTTAATGTTACTTGATAGGTTCCATAGCTTGAATACAAATGAGATGCAAATAAACCATATGCAGATGTGGCATCACCAAACTGCCAGTTATAATTTATAATAGAACCAGATACAATACCTGATTGATTTGTAAATGTATTAGTTGCTCCTACGCACACTGGAGATGTATAAAACAATACATTAGGCTTTGGATAAATTGTTACCACAGAAGTGTAAGTTGAAACGCAATTTAAGTTTGAGATAGCTACTAACTGTGTTGTATAAGAACCAGGTGTATTAAAAGAATATGTAGGATTAGTGCTTGTGTTGTCTGGAATTCCATCCGACGAATAATCCCATACGTAATTTGTAATACTTCCGTTAGCAATTGTTGACGTATTGATGAAATTAATACCTAAACCTTCGCACACATTATTTGCTAAGAAGGAAGCATTTGGCAATGGGTTTACAGTAACCTGTTGAGTGACGCTATTACTACAATTTGAATTTGTGGTAATATTTAAAGTAACATTATATGTTCCTGCACTGTTATACTGATAATTAGGCTGAGCAAATGTTGATTGATTTCCATCTCCAAACTGCCAGTTAGTAAAGGTAATAAAACCACTACTTACTGTAGATGTATTTGTAAAAGAAGTAGCTCCCTGTAAACATACATTATTTGCCGAAAAAGAAGCTACAGGCAAAGGACTAATTGTTACAGGATACACAACCGTATCTTTACAACCCACATTACTTGTTACTACCAATTGCACATTGAACGTACCTGTGTTTAAATAATTATTAGTTCCATTTGGTGATGTTGCGAAATTTCCATCTCCAAAACTCCAATTGTTACTTAAAATATTACCACTAGTTATACTACTCGTATTAATAAAGCCTACTGTGTGAGAGCATGCTGATGTTTGATTTGTAATATAATTAGCTACAGGTTTTGGGAACTCAGTCAAAGAATAGGTTAACACAGGCCCTGGGCAACCTGTCATTGTTATTAAATTCAATGTATAAATACCAGATAATCCAGTTGTAATATTTTGACCTGTGACATTATTACCATTGGGTAATGTCCAACTATAAGATGCAAATCCATCAGGAGCAATCAATTGAATAGAAGAACCCTGACATAATATTCCGTTTTGGAGTATATTAAAATCAATACAACTGCCATCGATATAAGCATATGCATAATGTCCTCCTAAAGCACAATCGTAAGTTGTAAAACGAATTGTTACATTTTGACCAGTGTAATTAGTTAAATCAACACTTACATTTGTCCAAGGTTTATAAACCACATTTGCGCAATTAGGTGAATTAAGAAATCCAGGAATGTTTTGGCCTGCAGCTACATTATAATAAGTACAAGGTATTTGCAATCCACTTGAATCTAACATTTCAATTTCAAATTTTGGCTGGTCGGCCAATGCATGGCCTGGATCTTCAAAAACAACAGCATACCTATAAGTAAAATTTGCATTTGCTGATGTTACATTAAATGTTTGTTCTAACCTATCTGCCACTCCCCCTGTTCCATTGTTTCCAAGCCGAACTGAGAAATTACCGCCAGCAGCAACTACAGGAAATCCACCACAAACATCATTAGCTAAACCTGATGTAACTACTTGAGCGCCGCCAGATGTTAAACAACATCCGATGGAATTATATAAAGGATTATACCCAGTGGAAGTATTCCATCCATTCAAATTTCCAGACTCGAAATCGATGTTAGTACAAGCCTGTTGTGGAGTGGGATTAATGCCTGAGACACGTTGTGTGGGAAAATACGTATCACGAATGTAGTTTCGTTGTTGGGCATAAATGAATTCAGGCAAATCATTTACGTTTGAGTGATGAGACCAATAAAAATTGGTCCATCGTTGTTGATTAAAATTTGCTAAACTGTCAATCGGAGAGTTCTGGCTGACACCTTGCGCAAAAACTTGTTCGCTCAAAAGAGCCACAAGCATTACTGTGGTTAATAAAAATGTTTTCATGAGTAGTAGGTTTTGAATAGTTTGTAATTGATTTCATATTATTGATTTATTGTTTTTATTAAATCCTAATCGCAGCAATAGAAATAGGGGATTTCTTTTAAATGCTATAATATTGTACGACAGCTTTCTCTAAAAGTTTTAGTTTTTAGCTCTTTTTTTCTAACTATTATTTATTTTATATATTAGCTTAAAAATAAATTATGGAAGAAAACAACATTTCAAATCAAAATCCTCAACAAGGACAAAACGTAAATCAACCTATAAACAATCAATTTGGGCAAATTGCAGTTCCAAATTCGGCAGCTGTTTTAGTATTAGGTATCATCTCTATTGCATTATGCTGGTGTTATGGTGTAGTTGCATTAACCTGTGGGATTATTGCATTGGTATTAGGAAACAAAGCATTGGCTTTATACAAGGCAAACCCAGGAATGTATACAATTTCTTCTTATAATAATTTAAAAGCAGGTAGAGTATGTGCTATTATTGGGCTATGTTTATCTGCGTTAATGGTAATTTATGTAATTGTTGTTTTCGCATTTATTGGCGCGGCATTTAGTGCATTACCTTGGGAAATGGCAGGACAACACTAATTTATAACCAAATGATAAAAATGCCTTTGTTATAAACAAAGGCATTTTTATTTTTATACTATGATTGATTGGTTAGAACATCATTTATTTCCATGTTTTTTTAAATCTCATTTTGGTATGGAATGTCCTGGTTGTGGTATGCAACGTAGTTTAATTTCTTTATTAAAAGGAAACATTATTGAATCATTGCATTATCATGTTGCCTTAATTCCATTTATCATCACAGTTATTTTACTTTTAATACAGTTAAAAATAAAACACGAAAACGGAGGGAAATGGGTAATGTGGTCCTTTATTGTAACCTCATCAATAACAATTATTCAATATATTATAAAACAAATAGTATTACTTAACTAGTAATTTCATTGTTCTATTATTTTTTGTTCCTAGAATATGTAAATAATATATACCCGCTTTAAATGTTCTTAAATCAACTGGAAGACTAATTTCATTAGTACTAATATTACCATAATCAACTACTAGTTTCCCTAACGCATCAAAAAGTTTAAAACTTAAATTAGAATTGTTGTTTACTATACCTTCAAGTAAAAACTCATTTTGTTCTAATGTTTTAAGAACTAAATTTCCTGTCATGTTTTGAGAAGACAATCCAGTTACATCAGCTACAACAACAATTGATTTGTAAGCAGTATCCAAACATCCTGAATTACTAGTTGCAATTAAACTAACCGTATAAACTCCAGCCGACATGTAATTGTAATTAGGGCTAAAACTAGATGAAAATCCAATTCCATCGCCAAAATCCCAATTATTACTCAATGCATTAACTGAATTATTATTAAATATAATATTTCCACCACTTGACAAATAAGTTGTATCTACTGATGAAAACTGAGCAATTGCTAAATCAATAGGTATAATTGAGAAAACAGAATCTTTATTATCACATTGCCCAACAGTATTAATTTCAAGAGCATAATCACCACCCGTTAAATTAGTAATTGTATCAGCAGTTGTTTTGTTTAAAGATGTTTTTATAGTATTTCCATTAACATCCTTCCAATAATAATTCCACGGACCGGAATTATTTCCAATTGCCGTAATTTTACCATTATTAGGACTCACACAACTTGGTAAAGAAATGTTAGTTGTAATATCTAAAGAATTTATGGTAATATATAAAATAAAGCGAGCATTGGTTGTAGATGCATTAAGTGTAAAAACATAATTGTTTGTTTTTAAGTTTGTGGTAGTTCCATTAAAAGAATCATACAATGTAATACATGCTCCTGTTGGGAATGAATTAAAATTAGCTAAGCTTACAGTATAAGTTCCTGTAAAACCTGTAATTGTTTTTACAGGCACACTGTATGTTGAGGCAATAGGAGCAATGGCATTAATTTGAAATTCATTTGCTCCATTAATCAATGATATTAAAGGAGCATTAGGGTCTTGTCCAGGAATTTTTATAGCATCATACTCTGCATCAAATCCATCAGTTGCTCCTGGCTGAAGATAAATTACAGATTCATCGTGATATGAGGTTGGACCATCAAGATATAATCTCAGAAGTTGATGATTTGTAGCTACTGGTGTAGTTTGATTCATTTTTAAGAATGTTGGATTACCAGCTATTTTATTAGATTCTTGAGCTATTAATGTTGTAGTGGTAGTGCAGTGTACTTGAAATCCTTGACACATAGGAATTGTATCACCAATACCTCCTGCTCCTATAGCAGGGCTACTTACTCCATTAACATAACTCACACTAGCTCCAGCTCCTCCATTTAAATCGGCATTATAGCCATATATGGCATTATCAACACTTGTATTTCCGTTTCTTAAAGCGGTCCATGAAATCGCTGACGGATAAGGATTATGAATTAAATTCCAACCATCATCCATTATAGATCCTGTGTTAGTTCTAGTTACTGGAATGTTATTATTAAACTTTCTTACAGCACCTGTTACATCAATTGTAATGGGACTAGTGCTTGTTAAACCCGTTCCTAAATAAACCCAATATCCTCTATTTGGAGCAATTGGATTTGTAATTGCTGTAAGTGGAACATACGCAGCTGCTGCTGAATAAGACCCAGCTGCTACTTCATCATAATAGTATATCGATAAAAAACCTGCAGCACTTCCATCTGGACACGAAGGGCAACTAATTGGCATATCATCATCCCAATCTTGAAAAGTAAGTGGAGAAGAAATAGGTGTGCCTAAAAGAGCCCAACCTGTGTAGCCTCCTGGCGCATATCTTTGTACTGTAACATTTCCAATGATATTACCTGTACCAGTTATTTGAGCAATACGTGCTGTGTTAGTTGCAGTAGACACCATTGTAAAAACCTTAGCGTTTGTATTAAATGTGCCGTTATTTAAGGTTAGTGTATTAATTAAGTTCTCTGCATTATTTAATATTGCACCAGCATTGTTATTAAGGGTTACATTATAAAAATCTGTAATACTTGTTCCACCTATACTTTGAGCCACAGTACCATTAAAAAACATCAATCCCTTTTGTGTATTTAATGTGCCATTATTTGTAAAATTTCCTTTAATAGTTATTTGATTATTAGTTGTATTTACATCTACTGTTGAACTCGTGTTAATAGTTACATTACTAGCAGTAATGGCGCTTAATAATGTTTTACTTCCAGCATTAGAGAAGCTTACATCGTTAAAGATTTCTCCCCCTGTTTTAAAAATTGTTTGTGGTGTTGTTCCTGTAAAAGAAACTGTTCCTGTGCCTGGCGCAAATAACCCTCCATTATTAACCCAATTGCCTCCTATGGCAATGCCTAAATTACTAGCGGTTAAAGTTCCGGAATTAATTGTTGTGTTTTTTATAACAGTTAAAGAGTTGGTTAACAAGGACGCGTTCACATTAGCGCTATTAACAGTAATATTACCTACAGGGTAAGTAGAGTTTATCTGCACAATTTGAGCAGCTGGCGAACCTGCATTACCTATTTGCAGTGTACCACCTGTTACGCTCCCTCCACTAGTTCCAGTATTAACAAAACCTAAATTTTGTGCACCAGTCCCGCCCTCTCTTGGTATAATTAAACTTCCTCCACTCATATTAAATTGAGATCCTGCGCCTGCAATTTGAAATGGAGCAATAGTAGTATTTGTTGAACCTATACTTGGAACAATTACATTACCTCCAGAAATACTAAATTTTGATAAATTATTTATACCAATAGCATAATATTTACCAGCAATATTTAATGTTCCTCCAGATATTGAAAGAATACCTCCATTAGAAAGTAAATCTTCATCTGCAGCATTTCCAACATTAAATATTCCATTGGAAACAGTTAAGTTACCAAACATTGTTAGAGTAGCTAAACAATTCATTGTAGAAGAAGCAGAGTTAAGCCAAATACCACCCTTTTGAGGAATTGTAGCAGCAACAGAATAAGGGGTTAAATTAGAAGCTCCAGTAGTTGAAAGTTTAAATGTTCCATTGGTCAAAACAAGAAAATCAGAAGGGGCAATAAAACTAGAAGTTTGAACATCCAAAGTATTATTAATGGAAGTTCCCATATTTAGTGTTACTTTATTAAACGAATTAATTGTACCTGAACCACTTAATGTTTGATTTCCATTTTTTGTAAAAGTAGCATTACACAAGCTATTGACATCAGTAGCAAAGTTAATTATACCGTTATTTGTAATGTTACCCGGTATTGTAATTGAATGAGTAATATTTGATGCGGTATTTACTAAAAACGAAGCGCCTGTATTAACTACGATATTAGAATTCACTGTAATTAATCTAGCCGTATTATTATCTCCAATAATTAAATTACCACTAGTACCTTGACCAACAGTTAAATTATTACAAACCGCATTTACATTAATAGTTACAGAATGTCCGTTAGCAATCGTTACATTATCCGCTCCTGTTGGAACTCCAGTTGGAGACCAGGTAGTGGCTGTATTCCATAATCCAGTAGTAATTGAAATTTTGTTTCCACCAGCTAATGTAGCTTGTAAACCGTTTAAAGATGTGCTCAAACAACCTTCAGTAACCGCGTACACTTTCCAATAGTAAGTTGTACTTGGTAAAAGATTAATTGCTGGATAAGATGTAGCATTAACGGCTGTTTGCGCAACAAAATTAAAATTTACATTATCTGTAGAATTATATAAAACATACCCAATTTCATTTGTAGCCCAATTAGGCCAATTAATAGTCATACCTGTTTGAGTGATACCTGTAAAAGATAAACTTCCAGAAGCAGCAGTTGGTGCAGGAGGTGTAAATATATACTGTGAGTTTGCTGCCGGCATAGCAGACAAGTTATTTTGTATTGTATTGCTAAACGTGGTTGAATTTACTGTTTGTAATTCCTTTAACTGAGCGGCTGTAGGAGTAGCAGAAATTGTTTGCGCATTCAATCCCATCGAATAAGAAAATGTCTGCGTACCAGTATTCATGGTTCCGTAATTAACAAAAATAACGCCTATCCCTTCAACTAACTTAACCTGAAAATTTAAACTTGGAGACGTATTTCCAAATACGGCCATATTAATCCACTCAATAGTTAATGTGCGGCTTGGCGCGGCACCAGAAAGCAAATATTTAATACTATTTCCTAATGCAGAAACACCACCTTGTGCAGTTAAATCATCATAAAAAGGTGCAATTGCAGGATTTGTGGAACCTCCACTTGTTGTAAAAGCGAGATTTGAGTATCCAAAAGCCCCAGTAGTAGGTCCACCGTTTGCTGTAGAGCTAGAAAAATCTATATAACCATTTGTTGAAACAGAAAACTGTGTATAACGAACTCCATTGTACCAAAAGTCGAAACCAATATCTGTAAAGTCGGAACGGTTATCATCCTGAGTAAAACTTACCGTATTTCTCCAACTATCAAACGCATTACCTGTTAGATTTATGGAAGTGTAAGCTACACCTGTATTTCTTGTGGCTGTATAAGTGGCTAATGACTGACCGTAAAAATTACCACAAACTAGTGTCATTAAAAAGATAAATATTTGATAAATTTTCCCCATAAGCCAATTTTATTAATGATTAAAGATAAAATAATATATTACATCTGTAAGATTTTTAACATTTATGTCATCTTAAAAAGTACAAAAAAAATGCCGAAAGTGTCATTTTTGAAACTATTGGTGCATTGAAAAGAATGACTCGTCTATTAAAAAATCAAGCACGGCTAATTTTTACAAAATCATCTAGGATTGGGGAGTCAAATTATTGAAAATTAGCTCTTTCTGAGCAGGTCGAAATCCTTTTTGAATCTCAGTAAATCCAAAACACTAAATCTGTTTTCTTTTATAAAAAAGAATACTAAAATAGCAGTAGCAACTAAGTATGATAAACTAGCAGAATAACATGCTCCTAACAATTGGTCGTTACGAATTAAAAAAGGACTAACGCAAATGGTAGTTAACAAACCAAAACTATTGGCTGTAAGTAATATTTTTTGTTTCCCTAAACCAGCAAAATAATGGCTTATTATTGTTGCAAAACTTATAAATAAAATGCCAGGAGAGAGATATAACATAACTGTTTTAACATGAATAAAATCTTCTCCTAATAAAAAAACGAAAAAATCTCGTGGAATAAAATACAACACAATCACACAGACTAAGCTTAATAAAAAACAAATTTTAGCAAGAAGCAATGTAAGTTTCGCATTATTAGAGGGGTCTTTTTCGTTAGCAATGTATGTTAATATAATGGGCGAAACACTACCACTGATAATCCATACAGATTCGATTAATGAAGTGGCACTTGAATATACACCAATTAAAATAGTATTCCCCAATAAATAAAAGTTATATCGATTACTAAGCATGTGGCATAAGTTAGCCAACTGATTATAAAAGCCATTTTCGATAATACGTTTAGGCTCAAATAAAACCAAGTGATTATCCATTTGCCTAAAGATATTTACAACTTGTATAATAGAAATAATAATAGAGGCTGAAAAAGAAATGTACAATGCAATGATGTAAGTATTTATTGATTTTAAATCAAAAACAAAAAACATAATTAGTAAAACAAGTAACAATAATGCTGGCTGGAAAAAATTTAGAAAATTATACATCTTGATTCTTTCTTTTGCTAAAAGAATAACCATGTGAAAAGAATGAATAATAATAACCAGTGACAACAATACCAAATGAAGCCAATGATTGCCAGAACCAAACTCAAAAGCAAAAAATAAAATTGCCATTACGCTAATACAAAGTAATGTGCAGATAAAGGCCCATAATATTCCGAAGGCATATATTTTTTTTAATGAAAATTTCGGAATAAAATACACCAATATATAACCTGTATATATTTCATTAACAATTTGAACTATAGCAATATTAAAAATCAATAAACTTACTTGTCCTCTAATATCACTTCCGAGTTTCTGACAAGAAACAAGTAAAATGGCAAAATTCACAAAAGCCACAAAGCCTTTAGTAAATAAAGTAGATATGATGTTTTTTAACAAGACGACCTAAAAATCAGCGACCTAAAAATATGAATTTTTAATGGACTTGCTACATAACCATAAAATTTGCTTTATATTGTATGCATATATTATCTTTGGGTGAAATTGAGACAGTTTATAAAAAACATATTATTAGCGATAGCACCTAGTTTTATTAAAAAACGGGTTTTTGAACATTATCAAATTTTAAATTGGAAAACGCTTTCGGCTACAGAGTTTGATGCCGAATTAATGCTGTTGGAGTTTTTTTTGAGTAAAAATTCTGTTTTTTTTGATATTGGGTCTAATAAGGGCGAATACGCCTATTACGCTGAAAACCTAATTAATCCTAAAAATATTTATTTGTTTGAGCCTGAGTACAAACTTAACAAACAGCTTCGGGCTATTTTTAGTAATTGTCAGGTTTTTAACATAGCGCTATCAGATAATAAAGGAACACATCAATTTAAAACGCCCTTAATTAATGGCGTTGCCGATAATTGTTTAAGCTCCTTAGAAGTGGACAACAAAGAAGACAATGAAACAGAAGCCATAATTTACAAAGTAAAAACTGACACTTTAGACAGCTTTGCTAAAGAAAAAAACATCATTCCTGATTTAGTAAAAATTGATGTAGAAGGTCATGAATTATCTGTATTGAAAGGTGCTGAAAACTTTATTTCGAAACACCACCCTACTCTTATTATTGAAATTGAACAAAGACATCATAAAGACATTAATATTGAAAACGTTTTTGAATCGTTTAAGCAAAAAGGATACAACTGTTATTATTACTCTAAAAAACAATCGCAATTATTTCCTTACGAAAACAAAACCCATTTAACCAATACTAAAGATTATTTTGGGAAGATAGATTATATCAATAATTACATTTTTATTCACGCATCAAACAAAACAATTCAACCAATTGAATTAATTAATAAGTCTATTTCAGAAAAGATTAAGTGAGTTCCAGTAAACATAAACATGCATTAGTGTTTTTTTCAGCAGGTGTTGGAGATGCTATTTTACTTGTTCCTTTAGTAAATGAACTTAATAAAAATGGTTTTAAAGTAACAGGCTTGTTTACATCACCATATCACTGCGAATCAATTTTTGAGAATACTGAATTATTTGATAGCATTGAGATTAAAAAAAATAAATTATCTCTCGTCTTGTTTTCAATTTTAAGTTTCAGAAAATTTGACTCTGTTTTTATAAATCATTTTTCTTACAGTAAATCTCATCTTGTATTAGCTACTTTATTTGGCAAACAAATTTACACCAACTATAAAGCATTTACCTCTGCTCAAAGTTCAAATTCCATTCATTTTATAGAGCCAAAAGCTAATACACATGATGCTTTACAAAATGTTTTTTTATATAATCAAAAAGCGTGCTTACAAGATTTAAACTTTAATTTAGATTACAAAGCTCAACAAAAAAACAAATTTAAACTTCCTTCAAATTACATTATTATTCAAGCAAGTTCCGCTAATAACAAAGCTCCATTTAAGAATTGGCCTTTTGAAAATTGGATTAATTTATTTAAACATCTTTCAAACACAGCAATTGTATTGTTAGGAGATGATACAGAAATGCATTTAAATAATTCTATTAACCAAAAAGATTTTCCAAACGTTATTTCGTTAATTGGAAAAACTAGTTTAAGTGAGGTGATGGAAATTATCTATCATTCAAAATTTTATATTGGCTTAGATAGTGGATTAATGCACATTGCTGTTGCATTAAACAAACCAACGTTTACTATTTGGGGCGCATCAAACCCTAAATTATATGGTTATGAATGGATGAGAGAAAGACACAAAGTCATTTCACTAAACTTACCTTGTGCGCCTTGTAGTTCTTGGTTAAATGCCAATACTAGTAGATTTTCAAATCCATCTCAATGTCCAGATTTTAAATGCATAAAAGAGATTTCGGCTGAAATGGTTACTAAAGAATTAGATAGTTTTATGAAACTTATTTAATTTCCTTTACCATTAAATAATGTTGGATAGTATTCCATAACTTGAAAGAAGCTTCTTTTACTCTATAGCCCTGACTTTTATAAAATTCTAAAGCATTTTCACGAGCCTGCAATTCAATGTTTGTTAATCCAATTCGCTTAGCTTCATCTTCCAGTTTAGCAACAATTAATTTTCCTAAACCTTTACCTTGATAATTATCATCAACTGCCATATAACGGATTTGCCCGATTCCGCTGCCATTATCTTGCAATCGTCCGCAGGCTACTACTTTACCATTGTATTCAACAAATGCATTGATAGCATTATTTTCCATCCCATCGGTTGATGTTTCTTTTGGTTGATTCCAAGGTTTTCGTAATATACTATATCGTAAATTGATGATATCATCAATTTGCTTTTGAGTATTTGCTATTTGAACTTTGTATTTCATATTTAATAAAAAAGTCCTACTCAAAAACTGAATAGGACTTTTATGTTTGTGATTTCAAGAATTAAATTCGAACAGCTCTTACAGCCGTAATTTCAGGAACTGCTTTCATGATGGTTTCTTCAATGCCTGCTTTCATCGTCATGTGACTCATGCTACAAGTACTACAAGCGCCTTTTAATTCAAGCATGGCTGTATTCCCATCTGCAATTTCAAGTAGTTCAACGTCTCCACCATCTGCCTCTAAATAAGGACGAATAGTTTTTAAAGCATCTTCTACTCTATTAAATAATTCTTGACTCATTAGTTATTTTCCTAACTTCTTTTTTAAATTTTGATCAATAGCGTCTAAAAACTCTTCAGTATATAAATAGTGCTCGCCATGTTTTACATTGTTTCCATGTGCACATACTGCTAAATCTTTAGTCATTTTACCAGACTCAACCGTCTCTACACAAACTTGTTCTAAAGCTTGACAGAAATTAATTAACTCTTGGTTATTATCTAATTTACCACGGAATTCTAAACCACGAGTCCAAGCAAAAATAGATGCAATTGGATTAGTAGAAGTTGGTTTTCCGTTTTGATGATCACGATAGTGACGAGTTACTGTACCATGAGCAGCTTCAGCTTCCATAATCGTTCCATCTGGAGTAATTAATACAGATGTCATTAAACCTAATGAACCAAAACCTTGAGCTACTGAATCTGACTGAACGTCTCCATCATAATTTTTACAAGCCCAAACAAAGTTTCCGTTCCATTTTAATGCAGAAGCTACCATATCATCAATTAAACGGTGCTCGTATACGATACCTGCTGCTTCAAATTTAGCTTTATAATCTGCTTGATAAATTTCTTCGAAAATATCTTTAAAACGACCATCGTATTTTTTTAAGATAGTATTTTTAGTAGATAAATATAAAGGCCATTTTTTGTTTAATGCTACGTTAAAGCAAGAATGAGCAAATCCACGAATTGACTCTTCTACGTTATACATACCCATTGCAACACCTGCGCCTTTAAATTGGAAGATTTCATGTTCAATTACTTTTCCATCTTCTCCTTCAAACTTCATCGTTAATTTACCTTTTCCTGGTACTACGAAATCTGTTGCTTTATACTGATCACCAAATGCATGACGACCAACAATGATTGGAGCAGTCCAATTAGTAACTAAACGAGGAACATTTTTACAAACGATTGGTTCACGAAAAACTGTACCATCTAAAATATTACGGATAGTTCCATTTGGAGACTTCCACATTTGTTTTAAGTTAAATTCTTTAACACGAGCCTCATCAGGAGTAATAGTAGCACATTTGATACCTACACCATATTTTTTAATTGCTTCTGCAGCATCAATAGTTACCTGGTCATTTGTTTCATCACGGTACTCCATTCCTAAATCGTAGTACTTAATATCTACGTCCAAATAAGGAACGATTAATTTGTCTTTAATGAATTTCCAAATGATGCGAGTCATTTCATCACCATCTAATTCTACTACGGGGTTGGCTACTTTAATTTTGCTCATAATATTGTGTTGAAATTGGTTTAAAAAAGTTAGCCAAATTTATAAATATAATACGGCCGAGCAAACATTTGTTTTAAAAAAAGAGCTTTTTTCGTGAATATTTTTAACTACCTTTAATAGTACCCAAATTAGTTAATTATGAAAAAAAGTATCTTATTTTTTTTACTTTGTTTATCAGGCATTACTTATGCTCAAGATCAGTTGTTTAAGAAGGACAATTCTAAAATTGATGTGAAAATCATTGAAATAAACCAATCAGAAATTAAGTATAAACTATTTACTTATCAGGATGGACCAACCATTACTATCTCAAAAAATGAAGTAGCTTTGATTATCTATCAAAATGGTGTACATGAAGTAATAAGCCAAACCGCTCCAACTCCTCAACCAGTTTACACAGCACCGCAACCAATAGTAATTTACAAAGAATATAGAGACACTAATATTGCCAGAGACAGTATAAAACGCGCTATGGAGAAAGAGTTATTGTCTACCAAAAATTTAGTCTCTATGAATATACTTGACCCAATTAATGGCTCATTTAACCTAAGCTATATGCGAGAATTTGCCTATAACTACTTGCATGTGTATGTACCTGTTTCTATTGGCTTTACAGCCCCACACTTTACACAAATATCAAATACGATGTTTACAGGATATGATTATAATGCTACAACAACCAATTACAATTTTTCAGTGTCAAACTTTACTTATACTGCTAAATCATACGAAATTGGCTTGGGGCTTCATTTTCAATCTAGTGGAAACAGACAGGTCACTCATTTTGTAGGCCCATATATTGGTCAAGCTCAATTTAATGGCAATTACGACAAATCTGCCCGTAATTATGATCCTACAACTGGTATTAGCACTTCATCGTTTAGCCATAATTATTTTACTATGAACAGATTGTTTTTAATGTTAGATAATGGCGTATTATTTAAAGCAACAAAAAACTTTAATATCATGCTATTAGTTGGTATAGGGTACCATATAGATACGTTTAAGGACGAAGATTTAACTAAGGCTACTAATTACAAAACCTCATCACAAAGAGTTATACCATTAAATGCCTATAAATTTGGGGTAAACTTCGGGTACCGTTTTTAATCATTTTCACAATAAAGAAGTGTTTTTTTAAGTAATTGTATATACTTACATTTGCACTTTATTTAAAACTTGTATGAAAATTACCGAACATCTGAAATCTGCGAAAGACACTTTATTCTCGATTGAAATTTTACCTCCTTTGAAAGGAAAAAGTATTCAATCTATTTTTGACGGCATTGATCCTTTAATGGAATTTAAGCCCGCCTTTGTTGATGTAACATACCATCGCGAGGAATACATTTATAAAAAACGTGAAGGCGGTTACCTTGAAAAAGTAAGCATTCGTAAGCGTCCTGGTACCGTAGGTATTTGTGCTGCTATTATGAACAAATATGATGTAGAAGCCGTTCCTCATATTATATGTGGTGGTTTTACACGCGAAGAAACTGAAAATGCATTAATTGATTTACAATTCTTAGGAATTGATAACGTATTAGCATTACGTGGAGACAGTATCAAAACAGAATCGCAATTTGTGCCAGAACCAGGTGGACATAATTACGCGATTGATTTAGTAAAACAAATTAATGACATGAATAGTGGTCTTTACTTAGATGATGAAATGAAGGATGCTTCACCTACAGATTTTTGTATGGGCATTGCAGGTTATCCTGAAAAACATTTTGAAGCACCAAACTTATATAGCGATATGAAATGGTTAAAAGCCAAAGTAGATGCTGGCGCTGATTACATCGTAACACAAATGTTTTTTGACAATAAAAAATATTTTGAGTTTGTTGACTTATGCCGTAAAAACGACATTAATGTGCCTATTATTCCAGGATTAAAAATATTAACTTCAAAATCGCAGTTAGTAGCATTACCTAAAATATTTCATATTGATTTACCACAAGATATGTATGTGGAATTAGAAAAATGCAAGGATGATAAAGCAGTAAAAGAAGTAGGCATTAAATGGTGCATTGAACAAAGTAAAGAATTGAAAAAAGCTGGTGTACCATGCTTACATTACTATACAATGGGAACCTCAGATAGTACAAAAAGAGTAGCAAAAGAAGTATTTTAAGTCATCCTGAACTTGATTCAGGTTCTCTTCAATAAATGCAAAAAAACGCCCTGATGTTATCAGGGCGTTTTTTTGTAAAATCACTTATCGGCAAAAAGCATTCACTTATTAGTTTATCTGGCACTAATATTCATCTCATAAAATAATAAGCTATGTAGACTTTAACTTTACTAAAGAATACTAAAACTTACTATTATGAAACGATTATTATCACTACTAACCTTATTGCTTTGTTTAACAAACAGCAAAGCACAAAACTATGTTACAATTAACGATACTAGTTTTGTATCATGGTTACAAAACCATATTCCATCGGCTATGAATGGAAACCAAATGGACACGACACATACAGATGTGACCTCAAGAAAACAACTGATTATCAGAAACACTCATGTGGTCAATTTAGACGGCATTCAATATTTTGATTCTTTAAAAACTTTAGATTGCAGCATCAATGTATATGATACAATCTCTGTAAGACTACAGTTTATATCAGCATTACCAAGTATGCTTGATACATTTATTTGTTATGGCAATAAAATTGATAGCTTACCTCAGTTACCAATCAATTTATTAGTATTCGATTGTAGTCAAAATTCATTAGACAGTATGCCAAGTTTACCAAATACTATAAAATATTTTAACTGTTGGGGAAATCAATTAACAAGTTTGCCAACTTTACCGGATTCACTGGAAACATTTAACTGTTGCAACAATCAATTACAGCAATTACCGGCACTACCTTTTGGTATAACTACTTTTACATGTTCAAATAATATATTAGCAAGTCTTCCAACATTACCAGATTCCATTAACACAATTAACTGTAGTAATAATCAATTACAAACTTTACCAACTTTACCAAGTGCCTTGGTTTATTTTGACTGTAGTATAAATCAACTAAATTCTCTTCCTACACTACCAAATCCTTTGGGAACTTTATATTGTAATAGTAATGCTCTAACCAATTTACCCACTTTACCAAATTCTATAACAACCATTGATTGTAGTATTAATCAACTCACAAGTTTACCCACTTTACCAAATTCATTGGGTTTATTAAATTGTGAAACCAATAATATTACATCACTTCCGACCTTACCAAATGCTTTATATAAATTAGTATGCAGCAATAATCCTTTATCAGCTGGCCTTCCAACTCTTCCTAACTCATTAAATATTTTATATTGTGCTAGCGATAACGTTTCGAGTTTACCAACTTTGCCAAATGCATTACAATTTTTAGATTGTAAAACAAATATATTAAATACAATTCCTACGTTGCCTAATTCATTACAAACACTCATTTGTAGTAACAACCCTTTAACTAATTTACCAGCACTAGCATCTTTAAATATATTAGAATGCACATCCAATCAACTTACTAGTTTACCAACTTTACCAAATACCCTGAGTCTTTTAAATTGTAGTACTAATTCACTAAGCAGTTTACCAACATTACCGAATTCATTAAACCAACTAATTTGTAGTAGTAATCAAATAGGGAGTTTACCCCTATTACCAGTAAATCTATCATCTCTAGATTGTAGTTCAAATCAAATACATTGCTTTGATCCATTTCTAAATAACACAATGAATTTAAATATTTCAAATAATCCATTTACATGTTTACCAAATTACATTCAAAAAATGGACTCAGTAACATTATTGTATCCTCTTTGTACAGCCGGAAACCCATTTAATTGTCCTACATCTTATGGAATTTTAGGTTTTACTTATAAGGATGATAATGGGACATGTATAAAAGATAGCGGAGACGCAGGTTTAAAAAACGTTCCCCTCAAAATATACGATTCATCTTCTAATTTGCTAGGCACAACCTATACTGCTTCTAATGGTGTTTATCAATTTTTAGACGCTGCTAATATTTATACGATTGAAGTTGACACTGTTGGAAAACCATATATTAGTTCATGTAATTATCCAGGTTTAGATAGCACTGTTACCGTAGCGGTATTAGATTCTAATATCAATTTTGCTTTGGCATGTAATGGCGGATATGATATAGGCATCCAATCAATTACATCTTGCGGTATAGTATTCCCTGGTCAACAACACCTATTACGAGTTAATGCTGGTGACATGACGAAGTGGTATAATTTAAACTGTAGTTCTGGAATGGGTGGCATTGTTTCATTTATCATTACAGGGCCTGTTACGTACATTGGACCTGGAACTGGAGCTCTAACGCCAATAGTTACTGGAAATGTGTATACTTATTCTATCTCAGACTTTGCATCTATAAATAACCAGACAGATTTTCAAATAATTTTAGAACCTTTTCCAACTGCACAAGCAGGTGATGTAATATGCGTGGATGCGAAAGTATCTCCTAATAATGGGGATAATTTGCCTGCAAATAATACATATAAAATGTGTTACAATGTGGTTAACTCTCATGATCCAAATATTAAAGAAGTTTATCCTGTCGATGTACAACCAGGCTTTAACGATTGGTTAACATACACTATTCATTTTCAAAATACAGGAAATGCACCAGCATTTAATATTAAATTAGAAGACACATTAGACACACAATTAGATTTATCGACTTTTCAAGTTACAGATTACAGTCATCCTAATACAACTAACTTAATAGGACGCAATTTATCAGTGTACTTTGCAAATATACAATTACCTGACAGTTTAAGTAATCCAAAAGGGTCTATAGGATTTATACAATATCGAATTAAACCGAAAGCAAATTGGGCAAGGTCTTATAAAATTAAAAATACCGCCTACATCTATTTTGACTTCAACACTCCTATTATTACCAACACGACCTATAATTCTATTTTAGATATTTCTACTAATCTAATCGAACAATCGGATAATAGAACAACACTGTATCCAAATCCAACAAGTGGTGTTTTTACAATTGAATTAAGTAAAGAGGCAAAATACGATATCGAAATATATGATATCTCTGGAAATATAGTCTTTACTCAAATAATAGAAGGTAGTAAAAGCATTATAAATGCAAATTATTTAGCTGCTGGTGTTTACAATATCCATATTAAAGGAGAAACAACTCTTGTAAATAAAAAATTAGTGATTGTGAAATAAACTCGAGTAAATGTGGAATAAAAAAGGTGTTTTACGATGAGTAAAGCGCCTTTTTTCTATTATCTTTGGATTTTATTAGTTCAATCATGTCTGACTTAAAATATAATTTACGCGGCGTTTCTGCATCTAAAGAAGATGTGCATAACGCTATTTCTAATATCGATAAAGGTTTATTTCCTCAAGCGTTCTGTAAAATTGTACCAGACTATTTAACTGGAAGCAACGAGCACTGCATTATTATGCATGCCGATGGAGCTGGAACAAAATCATCTTTAGCCTATGTGTATTGGAAAGAAACTGGCGATTTGAGCGTTTGGAAAGGTATTGCACAAGATGCAGTCATCATGAATATTGATGATTTAATTTGTGTTGGCGCTACTAATAATATTTTATTGTCATCCACTATTGGTCGTAATAAAGGATTAATACCTGGTGAAGTTATTTCGGCAATCATTAATGGAACCGAAGAAGTATTACAAAATTTAAGAGATAACGGCATCGACATTCGTTCAACCGGTGGCGAAACTGCTGACGTGGGTGATTTAGTACGCACATTAATTGTAGACAGCACGGTTGTTTGCAGAATGAAAAAAGATGATGTGATTTCAAATCATAACATTAAACCTGGTGATGTAATTGTTGGGTTATCATCATCTGGAAAAGCAACTTACGAAACAGAATATAATGGTGGTATGGGTAGCAATGGTTTAACAAGTGCTCGTCACGATGTATTTAACTATTCTGTTGCCGAAAAATATCCTGAATCATACGACAATTCATTACCTAATGAAGTAACTTACTGTGGTCAATTAAACTTAACAGATAAAATTGATGTTAGCTATACTGACATTAATGGTGAAGAAATTAAAGAACAAGTTACTGCTGGCAAATTAGTGTTATCGCCAACTAGAACCTATGCGCCAATCGTTAAAAAATTATTAGCAACGTTTGGTACAAAAATCAATGGCATAGTACATTGCAGTGGTGGTGCACAAACAAAAGTATTGCATTTTGTAGACGGTGTTCATATTATTAAAAATAATTTATTTCCACTCCCTCCATTATTTAAAACTATACACGAGCAAAGCAAAACCGACTACAAAGAAATGTATAAAGTTTTTAATATGGGGCACCGCTTAGAAGTGTATTTACCACAAGAGTTAGCGCAACAAGTTATTGATATTTCGAAATCGTTTAATGTAGATGCGCAAATTATTGGACGAGTAGAAAAATTTGATGGCAAAAAAGTCACTATCGAATCAGAGTTTGGAAATTTTGAGTATTAATAAAATTTAATGTCAGTTCGTCCCGATAGCTATCGGGAGTAGTCGAGAACAATAATTTACTTCAACTCCTGACAACTTACTTTATTGCCATTTACAAGCAACACATAAGTTTTACCGTTTTTATATAAATTACACACTAAAGGTTTTTGTGTAGCTCCCACCATACTAGAAGAAAGTTTTCCAGATGTGTTAACGATATCTATCTTTTGACCTGCTTTATCAAACCCTAAAAACCAATCGTTGTTACTTGTTTGTGCCAATTGTAAATCAGTATAAACAGCTAATTCATTAAAATACTCCGCTAATTTGCTTGTAAATAAATCATAAACATAAAATGCACCATTACCAGAAACTAAAACATCATTTTGTGTATCATCATTCACCAAATTAAACGAGGCATTGAAACCATTTAATTCGTCTCCAATTTTTAAAGCTTCTTTTTTATCTGTCAACGAAATCTTACTTAATAAATTATTCTTATCATCCACATATATTAGTTTTGTATTATCTAAATTATTTCCGCCTAATACATATATATGGTTCAAATTTTCAATTGTTTTATTTTTAAAATCAATGCGCCCTTCACCTTTTCTACTAAAAGCATAAACTTTACCAGCTACATCAGCAGTAATTAAATAATCACTGGCTCCTACTCTCACATAGTTAATTGGCAAAGTCACGATATCATCTGTTTTAAAGGGAATAAAACCTTCTGTTTTTATACCATATAAAGAGAAATTATATATTTTTTTATCCGCACAGGCCATAAATAATCGATAGTCTTTATTATTATCATAGTCTAATAATGTTAATGGAGAAGTTACTTTAGCTGGCATCTTAACTGGAAAACCTTGCACTTCATTTCCATTCCTATCAATTAAATGTAAATAATTAGCCGTATTAAAAAGCATCTGTAATTTTCCATTTTTAAAAATATCTACGGTATAAATATCTGATTGTAAAGCCTCATTTATTTTCTTTTTCCAAATTATATTTCCTGTAGCATTAATTAAATACAATTGATTTGACTGATCTTGAAAGCATAACTCATTTTCTTGAGTTAAGTGATTTATAAATAAATAAGGCTTGGTTAAAATTGCAGAATCTGCTGCAAACGTCCATAAAGCATTTGAAGAATTATTTACGGCATCTGTTTTTTGCTGAGCCTGACTTGCATTTAAACGAACCTGAACACTATTTTTATAATTTTTTGCTGTTAAAGATATTTGAGAGGTTGCTTTATCTGCCTTCCATAACTCTTCTGAATTAATAAAAGAATTTAAATTGTACTGTTTTAGCAACTCCGAATTTTCATAATATAAATAATTACAATCAAGCATTAAATTATCGTTTGCATAACTCATAAATGCAATATTTTTTCCAAGCAAATCGCTGTTAGTAAACGATTGTTGGAAATAATTTAAAATCATTTTGTTGGAAAAAAATAAAATATGATTATCCGACAAACATGCGAATTGATATTTTACATCTGGTTGCTGAAACGAAAAAATTTGTGAAAAATCTCCACTTAATTTATAGTTTTTAATATCATTAACTAAAATAACACTATCACTCATTAATTTTAATAGAGATTCGCTTTTCTCGGTGTCCTTGATTTTTAAACTTAAAACCTGACTCGTAACATTTTCAACTACATACATTGCAGATAAAATTTCGCCATCAACATTGTCATAACTTTCATTCTCAATGTTATATAACGCACTATCATTGAGTGTTTTCCAAGCTAATTCGTTTTTTAACACAAACTCGTTTGTAAATTGATGATGAATTGTTTTATAAAACAAAGCCACATCACTCAATGCAATTCCTTGAATTGATACTGGATTATTTGGCATATGCTCGAAGCCTGTGATACTTTGAGCACTTTGATTTTTAAAACTATTAAACAGTGACAAGGTATCATCTGTAGAATAGCCTGTTAACGTCATTTCATTTAATTGCAATTCTAATCCAAATAAAGATTGTTGTGTAAATAGTTGTTTAGATAATAGATGGGAGAAATTATGATTAAAATAAATTTGTGTTTTTTGCTCACCGTTTAATTTCAATAAATCTAAATAGGTGTTATTTGACGCTAAAGATTCTTCTTTCTTAAGCTCCATGGCATTTTGTAACGTTCCTAAATCAGAACTTAAATACACAATTCCATCTTTATAGGTCAACAACCACTTTTGTTTATTATTAGTAAAATAAAATGCATTAAAAGATGATACAGCCTCATCTTTTGAAAAAGCGGTTTTAAAAAAATCTACAAATAAATCCTCATTACTTTTCTCCTTAACTTTAAATAAAATTAAATGTTCAATCGTTTTATCTTGTTTTAAAAAAGTCCAATACAAAGAATTATCGGCTAAAACCTCTGCAATCTCTGGCTTTGAATTAACTAATGAATCTAAATAACGAATACCGTTTTGAGCCACTAACATTGATTCATTGGTTAATAAAGCATTCCAAATTAAATTTTGTCGAGTAAGTTGCGATACAAATTCGCTACAGTTCTTGGTTTCAACAACACACATCGCCGTTGAAGGTATATGTTCTAAAACAGATGTGTTAGGCGCTTTACTTTCTATTAATTTAAAATATCCCCAAATAGCCATTGCTAATGAAACCACAATAAACACATAAAAGCCTATTTTTTTTAACACATACATCACATCGAATATAATGGAAAATGCTGTTTAAATAAATAACAATCGTTAGAGTTATGAAACTGGAATTGTGAATTGATTAAATAAAAGAAAAACCTTTTAAATCCTTTTGGGATAGTGTGTGAGTCCCAAATTTCTCGTTCCAATAATGAGCCAAATATTCTTGTTCATCTTGTCCAGGTGTTGGAATTAATATATAGTCTTTTTTCTGAAACTGATGTAAATCCATCAACGTACTATAGCCACTTCTACAAACTATAGTTGTCGAGTTAAAAATCAAACTACTCAATTGTTTAGCATGAGGCATATCAAACACACTAACATTTTTGTGCACAAAGCTTTTTAACTCCTTTGTTGTTCCGCGCACAAAACATATTCGCTTCTCAGATTGATTGGCTTTTTTAATCAATTCAATTTCTAAATCAGTTCGTAAGGGTTCAGGCCCCGATAATAAACATAAATAATCAAATGTGTGTGAGATTTCGTTAACAACAGATAAACGACTTAAGATACCTATATACTTAACGTTTTTCAAAGTTGTATTTCTTGATAATTTACCGGCCAAAGATTGTGTTGCATCTTCATAATCAGGAATCCAAACTTCATTAAATTGTTTAATAAAATAATGATGAATTTTTGTGGCGATGCCCGAAAAAATTCCTGCCTGTATACTTAACTGATGAGTTATATAAATACATGTTACACTTTTATCATGCATTCCAAATCTGTTATCACTAATCACAACATCTATTTGATAATCTTTGATAATTTTTCTCAATTGATGTCTTTCTTTTTTAACGACACCAAAAATTCTAGGAGCATCTAACAATAGTTTAACTGATAGTCTCAGTGCGTGAGAATACTTTATGTTGTAGGGTTTAACCTGTACTTTTTGCAGTTGAGGAAACTCTTCATCAAAAATCAAATTTGTTGTGGGGGTAATACCTAAAATCACAACATTATCTACCATTAATTGTCTAATTAATGGTACACATCGAGTGGCATGACCCAAGCCCCAATCGAGCGCAGAAATAAATATGGTTTTGTTTTTTAAGATGCTACAAATTAAGTAAAACAATTAACTTTACAAAGTGTCAGAAGCATTTTCAGAACATATACAAAGTATTCTAAAAACACTACCAGAGACTCCTGGAGTTTACAGGTATTATGATGCTGATAATAATTTGCTATACGTAGGTAAGGCAAAAAATTTAAAAAAACGTGTTACATCTTATTTTACTAAAGAACATGATACTGCTCGGTTACGAGTAATGGTTAAAAAAATTGTAGATATCAAAACCATTAAAGTAGATACCGAAATGGATGCGTTGATTTTAGAAAACAATTTAATCAAAAGCCTCACGCCAAAATACAATATCATGTTACGTGATGATAAAACGTATCCATGGATAGTGATTAAAAATGAGCGTTTCCCAAAAGTATTTCAAACACGACAATTAAAAAAAGATGGGAGTGAATATTTTGGCCCATACCCATCTGTAACTACCATGTATATTTTATTGGATTTAATAAAACAATTATATCCATTAAGAACTTGTAATCTGGATTTAAGTCAAGATAATATTGACAAGAAAAAATACACCGCTTGTTTAGAATTTCAAATAGGTAAATGTAAAGCCCCATGCGTAAGCAAGCAAAGTGAAGAAGATTACAATAGAGGAATTAGTCACATTAAAGAAATTATTAAAGGTGATATTAATTTTGCAATTCGTGATTTAAAAAAATTAATGATAGAACATGCAGACAAACTTGAATTTGAGCATGCAGCAAACATTAAAAAGAAAATTGAACTTCTCGAAAAATATCAAAGTAAGTCCACTATTGTTCATCCATCAATTACAGATACGGATGTATTTGCCATTTTAAGTGATGAAAAAGTGGCTTATGTCAATTATTTCAAAGTTATGAATGGTACCATTATTCAAGCGCAAACCTTAGAATTAAAAAAGAAACTAGACGAAACTGACGAAGAAATGCTAGTGTTTGCTATCAATGAAATTCGAATAAGGTATAATTCGTCCAGTAAAGAAATCTTTGTACCGTTTGAGCCGGAGTTCGAATTCACTGGAGCTAAATATATAGTCCCAAAAATTGGTGACAAAAAACACTTATTAGATTTATGTTTTAAAAATGCAGAATCTTATAAACGCGAACGAGAAAAACAATTGGCTATTATCGATCCTGAAAGACATACTGACCGCATCATGCAACAAATGATGAAGGATTTAAGAATGAAAGAAGAGCCAAGGCGCATTGAAGGATTTGATAACTCAAATTTTCAAGGTGATTTTGCGGTAAGCGCTATGCCTGTATTTTTAGATGGCAAACCTGCCAAAAAAGAATACCGTCATTTTAACATAAAAACCGTTGTTGGGCCTGATGATTTTGCTACTATGGAAGAGGTAATATACCGTCGCTATTCGAGAGTAATTGAAGAAGGATTACCAATGCCACAACTAATAGTTATTGATGGTGGTAAAGGTCAATTAGGTGCTGCTGTTACAAGCTTACGAAAATTAAATTTGATGGGTAAAGTAACAGTAATTGGCATCGCCAAACGACTAGAAGAAATTTACTTCCCAGGAGATTCAGTGCCATTGTATCTTGATAAACGCTCTGAAACCTTGAAAATTATTCAGCACATTCGTGATGAGGCTCATCGTTTTGGGATTACACATCACCGGAACAAAAGAAGTCGCGAAACGTTTAAAACTGAATTATCGGAAATTAAAGGTATTAGCGATAAAACGGCTCAAAAACTATTAACCGAACTAAAATCAGTGAAAGGTATAAAAGAAGCTACATTAGCCGAATTAGCCTCTATTATTGGCAATGCCAAGGCTAATTTGGTGTACGAATTCTTTAAGAATCAGGAAAATAATCCTACTTGATTTTTATTTTAACAAAAACAATTATCTTTGCCCATGGAAAACGGCAAACTCATTATCTTTTCTGCACCCTCTGGTTCAGGTAAAACTACAATCGTACGTCATTTACTTAAAACCTTTCCTGAAAAATTAGAATTCTCTATTTCTGCTACCAGCCGTGCAAAACGAGGTGTTGAAGAAAATGGTAAAGATTACTACTACTTATCTGTAGATGAGTTTAAACAAAAAATTGACAATAAGGAGTTTTTAGAGTGGGAAGAAGTATATGCAGGAACGCATTACGGAACATTGAGAAGTGAAGTTGACCGTATATGGGCAAAAGGTAAGCATGTTATTTTTGACATAGATGTTGAGGGTGGCTTAAACCTTAAAAAACAGTTTGGAGAAAAAGCCTTAGCGGTATTTGTTATGCCCCCAAGTATCAAAATATTAGAAGAGCGCTTAAATTCTAGAAGTACGGATAGTCCTGAGAGTATTGCAAGAAGAGTTGAAAAAGCTGAAAAAGAACTTAAAACAGCTGATTTATTTGATGTTTTTATTCTAAATGAAGTGCTTGAGGACGCCTTTGTGAAAGCTGAAAAAGTTGTCAGCGAATTTTTATCTAAATAGGTTTACTTTTCTTTCTTAAAAAGCCATTTTTCTTCCTTTCAAAAAGGGGTAACCAATTTTTTATTTTATTTTTAAACACTGATAATCAATTAGTTATAAAATAATTCATTATTTTTTGATTTTTTCGGGTTACTATTTTAAAGTTTCGGTATAAATGTTCAAATAACAACAAAACAACTTAAAAAATTAAAAAAATGACAAAATTATTTTCAATTATCGCAGTAGCTATCATGGCTACAACTGTAGTATCTTGTGGACAATCAGCTGAAGAAAAAGCAAAAATCGAAGAACAAGCAAAACATACTGCTGATTCTATCTCTGCTGCTTTAGAAGCTAGCTTATCTACAGCTATGGAAGCTGCAACTGATACAACAGCTGCTGCTGCTACAACTGAAACTGCTGCTCCAGCTGCTGAAGCTGCTCACGCAGGACACTAAGAATTTGTGTTTAGTTAGTTAGGAAAAGTCCACGTATCACAGATACGTGGGCTTTTTATTTTTTACAAATTATACTTTCTATTAATTCTTCATAAAAAAGTTTAATTTCTTTACCCGACAAAAAAATTATATTTACATTCGAAATATAAATTTTAACTCAGATTCATGAAAAAGACTTTTATCATTCTATCCGCTACACTTTTAACTTTTACATTTATAAAATGCAAACCTGCAGCAGAAGACAGAGTGAAAATGCATGTCAATGCAAATCGTATTTCAGATTCTATTGGTCGTGTAATTGATGCCGCTATGGCAGAAGTTGCTATCCAACCAAAAGCTGGTGTTGATACTGCTAAAGCAAAATAATTTAAAACTTTATTGATAAACCATTTTTAAAGGTGTAAACTAAATCAGTTACTCCTTCTGGTTGTCGTGTATCATATAACATATTAAACGTTGATTTAAAATTCAAATGTTTATTAATATGTATCTCTAACCCACTATCATTTGCTATCCTATAATCAGCTGTGTTATTTATGTTTGGCTGATAAAATGTTGTGCTAGTAAGCTCAACTGTTTTAAAAACAGAAAACGTACACGTTAAATACGAGCTTAATCTGTGTTCATATAAATTTACTGCATCGTTAACTATATCATCATATTCGTACATATATAAGGCAGCCACATAAATACGTGCATTTTCTTTTTTTAATAGTTTGAGCCGGGGACCCGCTCCCAATAAATATCTAAAATCTAATTTTAAAACAGGATTATATTGCGTTTGTGTAAATGCCTCCATCGTTAGCCATTTACTTACTTTATAATTGTATCTAAAATGCTGATAGCCTGCATTTGCAAAGTCAGTATTACCAGCTTTAATAAAATTTAAATCGTTTAGCAAAATAAAACGATTCCTATTTTTTTGATACTGAACCCGAATAGCATTTGAAAACTGCAATACTTGTTGAGTATTATTATAAATATTGAAATTAAAATCAATATTACCAACCCAGCCATTCGTATCATTTAAAAAACGTTTGTTTTCGATATTAATAACTTGTGCCGTTAAAGAAACCGAAAAGAAAAAAAAGAAAATTTTAAAAATCGACTTTAACATAAAACAACGGTAAAAAGCCTAACTGATAATTTTTAATCAATGGATCTGCATTAATATTTGCTGGATCTGGAGCATAACTTAAGGCTAACACATTTTTAGTATTCATAATATTCACTAAATCTAAAGCTATCTCATAAGTAGCTCTTTTTTTATTGATTTTATAAGCAATACGTAAATCTAATCTGTTATATGGATTAAATTGAAGAGTGTTTACTTTATCGTTATCCGCCACCACATCCATTACAGCATTACTTGCTGCAATATCAACTGGAGAATAACGTTTACCGCCACCATAAGTAAACTTAGTAGAAACGTTAATTGAATTCTTTTTAGATTTTCCAATTTCGTATTCCAACCCAGCTAATAAATTCATCATGTATTTACCATTAAAATCAGTATTAAATGTTTTTCCATTACTAGCCGTATACTTACTATCAAACAAACTAGCAGAGTATAAAAAGAAGTAATGTTTACTAAATGTTTTTTCTAATGTAAATTCTAAACCATAATTATAACCAGTTCCTTTATTCTCCATGGTATAAATAGGGAAAAAGCGATTAAAACTAGCTCCTCTGTTTAGCAACGATACACTTGATGGTACGGCATACACAGGCACATCCCATAAGTACTGATAATATGCTTCTAACTTAGTTCTAAAATATTTTGAAATTTGCAAATCATAACCCAATACGGCATGTTGGCTCTTACTAAATCCTAAATTTTTATTATCCAATTGTTTGGTAGAATTTGCATAGGTTTTTCCATCTCTTACTAAACTATCTGGTGCAGCAAAATACAAATACGTTGGTTGCATTTGACTATGCATACCATAAGCTAAACTTAAAGATTGATTAGGTTTAAATTGATAACGTAAACTGGCTCTTGGCTCAACAACCCAACTATTGCTCAACGTTAAATATTGAGCAAATACTCCTAAGTTAGTGCTCCATTTTTCGTTGAATTTATGCACAAACGCAAAATAAGGTTGTAACAAATAAAAATCTGCCTGAGCATTAATTCTTGTTTTAAAAGGCTTGTCGTTAATAGCTTGAGCAATGGTATCGTATCTAGAATTAATTTTAACTTGATCATAAAAATTAACATGAAACGCATTTGCAAAAAAGCCTGTTTTAAAACTATTTTTTGGATTGATTTTGTGCTTTACATACCAAGCCAATGTTGATTTTGTTTCTAGAAAATCATAGCCCAAAATTTGTGGCAATGTATCATTGGGTTTAAAATTTTTGTCTCTTAAAACTAAATAGTGGTCAACATTTAAACCTTGTCCGCTATAAGCTAAAGATGTTTTCATGAATGTACGACTATTAAAAGAATAAGCGTGATTTAAGATAACTACACCCATATTAGAAGCAAAATACTGGTCGCGATTTAAATCACCATACAATTCTTTTGGTCTTTCTGTTTGGGTACTTAAAATAATTTTAATAGTGCTCATTCCTCCAATTCCACTTAACGAAAACACACCTGCTTTTTTAGTAGGAAAATTGAAACGAAAAGCCCCATCTTGGTATTGAGGCACGGCACTCGTTCCCAATTTAATATTTAATCCTGACAACATTTTAAGCGTAGAATATCTATAGTTAATAAAATAACTACTGCCTTTTTCTTTGTTAATGGGTCCTTCTAAAGATAACTCTGTTCCTAATAAACCAAACTGGAAAGTACGCTCATGCTTTTGATTATTTCCATTACGCATTTTTAAATCAAACACGCCTCCCAAAGCGTTACCATAGTTAGCTGGAAAAGCTCCAGTATAAAATTCTGAATTAGCTAAGTATTTGTTATTAATGATAGCTGTTGGCCCACCAGCCGAACCCGCTACTGCAAAGTGATTAGGATTTGGAATGTCAATCTCTTCTAGGCGCCACAATAAACCTGAGGGCGAATTTCCACGAACAACAATATCATTTCTACTATCATTGGTTCCTTGAACACCTGCAAAATTTGAAGCCATACGTGCGGGATCTTGACGCGAGCCTGGATAACGCTCTGTTTCCTCAATACTAAATGTTTTCACATTCACTGCTTGCATATCTGTTACCACATCTTTTTGCTCATCAGCATTTACAACCACTTCATCCATTTGCACTAAAGATTCTTCCAGCTCAATATTTAAAAATGTTTCTTTACCTGAAGAAATAATAATATCATTAAGAGGCAAAGTATTGTAACCAAACATACTAACCACAAAAGAACGACGTCCAACAGCAATACCTTCTAATTTAAAATAACCATTAGCATCTGTAGTGACCACATGTTTTTTAGTAGAATCATTTTTTAAACGAACCACAACTCCTGGCAAGCCAACCGAAGAAACCTTGTCTACAACTTGCCCTCTCACTGTTTGGGTATAGCTTGTTTGAGATAGGGCTGTAACAGAAAATAATAAAGTGTATATAAAGAATTGTAAAAGTTTATTCATAAGCTAAAAATACACATTTTTAGAAAACTAGGAGATTTACTCAGATACCAAAGAATCGGTGTACACCTTATATATTTTGTTGTTTCTCCAAAAAGCATCCATCATCAATGTATCCGAAAATTGTTTTTGAATAGTATTAAAAGTTTGCGCTTGATATTGCTTTAGTTGATGATTTTCAAAGAAAAACACATCCCCATTTACCACATTAAATTCTTTTAAATTTTTAAGAGGAATAGTTTTGTAAAACGTTCCGTAAATATCAAACACTAAAATACCTTCGTTAGGACAATTTAAATACACATAATTATTGTGTTCCAACATAAAATTTGGTTTGATATCTACATCTAATATACGTTTCAAATTACCCGTTTTTACCAGTGATTTTAATTCTGCATTAAATCGAGATAGCTCATTATTTTGCTTATCAAAAATCCAAAAACTATTATTGGCAGATGAACACACTAAACTGGTTTGCTCATAACCAATCGTTTCTAATGATATAGCACTACTTGAAGCGGTTAATTGATTATCTAAAAAAACAATCTGCTGAAAGTCTTTATAATAAACGAGAATTTTAAGTGGATTGGTGGCATCAACAAAATCAATTTTACCATAACGTTTTACACTGAATTTTTTTTGTAAAACTCCATTCGCATTATACTTTATAATTTGATCGTTTTGAATGATATAAATATTACCAAATCCATCAACTTCAACATAGGATATTTTTTCAGAAAAGAAGATACGCACTGGATTTTCATACGTTTTATATAAAAACGAACTTCCTAAAATAAAACTAACTGCTATGAAAATATATAATTTCAAACCTATTATTTAACGCTAAATTACAACTTAAATTGCCACTTTACTAAAACAAAAAAGCCTCCTATTTTATAATAGAAGGCTTTTAAAATGATATTAAAATTATACTAAAGAGATATCAAACTGAACTAAATCAACAAACTCCTGAACTCTATCAGTTACATCTTCTTGAGACAAGCCAATTAAACGCTCTGTGCCAAATTTTTCTACAGTAAAGCTAGCCATTGCCGAACCAAAAATAATAGCACGTTTCATGTTTTCGAAACTGATATCTTTTGTTTTAGCTAAATAACCAATAAACCCACCTGCAAAACTATCTCCTGCTCCTGTTGGGTCAAACACGTCTTCTAATGGGAGAGCTGGTGCAAAAAACACTTCCTCTTTATTAAATAATAAAGCACCATGTTCTCCTTTTTTAATTACTAAGGCTTTTGGGCCCATGGCTAATATTTTTTGAGCAGCTTTTACTAAAGAGTATTCGCCAGATAATTGACGTGCTTCAGAATCATTGATGGTTAAAACATCAATTCCTTTTAAAGTTTCTAATAACTCAGGCATTGCAATATCCATCCAAAAATTCATTGTATCTAAAACAATTAATTTTGGGCGGTTTGGTAATTGCGCCAATACTTTTTGTTGTACGCTTGGCATTAAATTTCCTAACATTAAGAACTCACAGTTTTTGTAAGCATCTGGAACAATAGGATCAAAATCGCCTAAAACATTTAATTGTGTATCCAAGGTATCACGAGAATTCATGTCGTTATGATAACGTCCGCTCCAAAAAAACGATTTTTCGCCTTGTTTAATTTGCAAACCTTCCAGGTTAACTCCTTGATTTTTAAGCGTATTCATAAATTCTTGAGGGAAATCGTCCCCAACAACTGATACTAAATTTATTTCTTTGGTGAAGTAAGATGATGCTAAAGCTATATAACTAGCTGCTCCGCCAACGATTTTATCGGTTTTTCCGAAAGGTGTTTCGATAGCATCAAACGCTACTGTACCCACTACTAATAGACTCATAAAAAAAGATTAAAAATTTTTACAAATATATTGTTTATTTACAAAATAGATATTAAATTTGCACTCCTTTATAAGGAAAAGGATTCCTTCTTAGCTCAGCTGGTTAGAGCACATGACTGTTAATCATGGGGTCCCTGGTTCGAGCCCAGGAGAGGGAGCAAAAAGCCACCAATGTCGGGTGGCTTTTTTTGTGATATAAAGTGTAGATTTAAAGGTAATTGGCACCGTAGTTCAATGGATAGAATAAGCGTTTCCTAAACGTTTGATGTAGGTTCGATTCCTACCGGAGCCACTTTTTACCATTCTCATACAACTCAACAACTAAAATCTACAACTCATAGATTTTGCCTTTCTCATTGCACGAGTGTAAGATAATTTTGAATCATAAAACAAAAACATGATGAAAAAACATTATCTAACATTAATGATACTACTCACCTTAGGAACTCTAAACCGAGTAGTAGCTCAAAGTCTCACACAAACCATTAAAGGAACAGTAATTGACAAACAAGCACAATTTCCCCTGCCTGGTGTAAATATCCTGATTATGGGCTCAGATCCATTAAAGGGTACAACAACAGATGCAGATGGAAAATTTAAATTAATGGAAGTTGCTCCTGGACGCTATGATTTAAAAATTTCGTTTATAGGGTACAAAGAAATTGTTTTGCCAAATGTATTAGTTACTTCTGGAAAAGAAGTTTCTGTTGATGTGGGATTAGAAGAAAATATCAATTCTCTAAACGAAATTGTAGTTGCTGGAACTAAAAAAAATGAAACCAATAACGAATTAACTTCTGTAAGTGGTCGTTCATTTTCGATGGAAGAAGTAAACCGATATGCTGGTGGCCGTTCCGATCCATCGCGTTTAGCTGCAAACTTTGCTGGCGTTAGTTCTCCTGACGATTCAAGAAATGACATTGTGATTAGAGGAAATTCGCCAACGGGTGTGTTATGGCGTATTGAGGGATTAAATATTCCTAACCCTAATCACTTTAGTACTATTGGTACCACGGGCGGACCAGTAAGTGGTGTTAATACCAACTTATTAAAGAACTCTGATTTTTTCACTTCAGCATTTCCGGCAGAGTATGGTAATGCCAACGCGGGTGTGTTTGATTTAGGGTTTAGAAATGGAAATTCGGATAAGCGCGAACATATGATTCAGTTTGGTGCATTAACAGGCTTAGAAGCTATGACTGAAGGACCAATTAACAAAGCAAAGGGTTCCTCATATGTATTTGCTTATCGCTATTCATTCACTGGTTTGGCTCAATCATTGGGATTATCAGTAGGTACAACAGCGACTCCTTTTTATCAAGATTTATCTTTTAAGATCAATAGTGGTTATAGTAAGCTAGGTCGTTTTACTTTATTTGGATTAGGTGGCAAAAGTAAAATAGATTTTAACCATTTAAAAATAGACAGCACTGATTTATTTGCTGATCCTACTAAAGACAGTTATTTCACAAGTGATATTGGATTGATAGGGCTAAAACATTTTATAAGAGTTGGCGAGAAATCTTATTTCAATACCATTATCGGAGGCACATATGCTGCATCAAACTACTATCAAGATACGATTTCTAAGTTTTCTGATGCAGCTACACGTATTATCGAAAACAAAGTTTCACAAATTCACTATTCAATAAATACGTCCTTTAATTCAAAAATCAATTCAAGATTATTTATAAAAATTGGTGCAATTGAAGAAATTATCAATTTAAATTTATATTACAGAAATCGTCAGTTTACCCCATCTTGGCAACAAATATGGGATTATAACGATTATACTTCTTTAATACAAGCTTACGCACATGCTAAATATAATTTTACCAATAAGTTGACCTTGAATTTAGGACTGCACTCACAGTACTTAACCTTAAACGAATCATATTCTATTGAACCACGTGTTGGATTGAAATATCAAGCCAACCAAAAAAACACCTTTAGTGTGGGATATGGCATGCACAGCCAAATGCAACCGACTGACGTGTATTTTTATCGCACACCAAATAGCGATGGAACATATGATCAATCAAACAAAAATTTAGATTTCACACGCAGTCAGCATTTTGTAATTGGTTACGATGTGTTACCATTTAAAGATTGGAGAGTAAAGACAGAACTGTATTATCAATTCTTATCGAACATTCCAGTAACACAAGCGCCGAGTAGTTTCTCGATGTTAAACACAGGTTCGAGCTTTAACCCAACCGAGCAAGGTTATTTAAACAACACTGGCACTGGCGAAAACTATGGAGCTGAATTAACCCTTGAGAAATTTTTTAACAAAGGTTACTATGGTTTAATTACAGGAACGATTTATGAATCAACTTATAAAGGAAGTGATAACGTGAAGCACAATACCGCTTTTAATGGTAAGTACGTGTACAATGTATTAGTAGGTAAAGAATTTAAGTTAGGAAAAGCAAAACGCAATACCATTACCATTGACGTAAAAATGACGCAAGCTGGAGGACGTTACTACACACCTGTTGATTTAGCAGCATCGCAAGCTGTGAACCAAGAAGTGTTAAAAGGCGATGAGTATGCATTCACGCAACGCAACTCAGATTTCTTTAGATTAGATGTAAAAACTGGATTTACTTTTAACAGCAAAAAAAGAAAAATGTCTCAATCACTATTCTTTGATGTACAAAATGTAACTAATAATAAAAATGTGTTTGCTCAGCGCTACAATCCTTTAACCAAAAATATCAATACTGCTTACCAAATCGGATTCTTTCCAAATTTTGTTTACAAAGTACAATTCTAAAACAGAGCATATGAAAAAAGTATTAATTATAAATGGGCATCCAAACGAACATAGCTTTTGCTATGCATTAGCAGAAGCATACAAAAATGGTAGTCTTTATAAAGGAAATGAAGTTGAGTTGTTGCATCTTAAAGATTTACAATTTGATTTGAATTTAAGAAATGGATTTTCAAAGGATTCGGAACTTGAAGCAGATTTGAAAGATGTGCAACAAACAATAAAATGGGCTAATCATATTGTAATTATTCATCCAGTATGGTGGGGAAGCATTCCCGCTTTACTAAAGGGTTTTTTTGATAGAGTTTTATTGCCTGGTTTTGCATTTAAATACAAAGAAAATAGTCCTATGTGGGATAAATTACTTAATGGTAAAACAGGGCATATTATTTACACTTGCGATACGCCCATTTGGTTTTACAAATATATTTTCAGTGCGCCTTCGGTAAATCAAGTTAAAAAAAGAACGATGCAATTTTGCGGAATAAACCCTGTAAAAGTAACAGCCATAGCGCCCATCAGAAAATCAAGTCAAAAGTTCAGAGAAGATTGGTTAGCGAAAATTGAAAAATTGGCGAGGCAGTATCATTAATTTTTTTAGTAATTTTATAGGATGCGTAAAAACAACAGTAGATTTATTTATATGATTATAGTAGGGGTAGTCATATCCTTTCTATTAGATTTTATTATTAAACCTGTAAAAGTAGACCATAATCAATTTTTTGATTTTCTAACTTCTATATTCATTACAATAGCTGTTTGGGAAGGTAACTTAAGTATTGATAACTGGATGAATATAAAATTTCCTTGGGTTACAAAACCCACAAAGCGAATTATAATTCATTTACCAGTTATTATTCTATACAGTGCAATTATTATCTATATCTCAATGCTTGCGTTTAATAAATACGTTTGTGCTTTACCAGAAACTAACAAAAATGCTTTTATGATAACCTCTGTTATTATAGGTGTCATGGTATCATTAATTATTTTACCAATTGAAATTGGTAGGCAATTTTTTAGCCACTGGAAAGCCTCACTAATTGAAATAGAAAAATATAAAACAGAAAGCTTACAAGCTCAATTGCAGAATTTAAAAAATCAAATTAATCCTCATTTTCTATTTAATAATATGAGTGTGCTTTCTTCGTTAGTTTATAAAGACCAAGACAAAGCAGTTGATTTTATTAATCAGTTATCAAAAGTGTATCGCTATTTATTAGACAATAAAGATAGCGAGTTAGTAACCTTAGAAGAAGAATTAAATTTTATACAATCCTACACCTATTTGCTTCAAATTCGTTTTGATACAAATATCAAATTTAAAATTGATATAGAGAAAAATAAACTACAAAAATTGCTACCTCCAATGGCTTTGCAGATACTTGTAGAAAATGCCATTAAGCATAATGAAATTTCTGAGGCAATGCCTTTAATCGTTAATATAAAAACTATTGACGAAATACTAGAAGTAAGTAATAATTTGCAGTTAAGAACTCAAAGTGAACCTAGTTCAAAAACAGGTTTAAAAAATATTAACGAACGTTATAAATATTTCACTAGCAAAACGGTAGACGTTATTGAAAATAATCATTCATTCATTGTAAGAATTCCATTATTACATACAAAATGAAAGCTTTTATTATAGAGGACGAAAAATTATCAGCTGAGCATTTAAGTAATCTCTTAAAGCGGATTGATGCATCTATAGAAATCATAGCTCATTACGACTCAGTAAAAAAAAGTGTAAGTGAATTTCAAAAAGGCATTAAGGCTGATGTTTTGTTTGTAGATGTGCATTTAGCAGATGGTTTAAGCTTCGAGATATTTTCAAAACTTTCTATTGATACGCCAATTATATTCACCACAGCATACGACGAATATGCCATCAAAGCTTTTAAATTAAATAGTGTTGATTATTTATTAAAACCAATTGGCATAAATGATTTACGAGATGCCATTGAAAAACTAAATAAATTTAGCAATAAACAACAAAGCTCGATTATCGAAAATATAGCTAATGCTTATCTAAATATAAATAAGCAATACAAAAATCGCTTTATGGTAAAAATGGGTGATAGCATTGTATCGGTTAAAACCGAAGATGTGCTTCATTTTATTGCCGAAGATGGCATTACTTTGATGGTAACATCAAATGGCAAGCGTTATCCTATTGATTTTACTTTAGACCAATTAGAGGGAGTTGTTTCTCCAGATTTATTTTTCAGAATCAATCGTAAAGTACTTATTAGCATGAATGCCATTCAAAAAGCGAGCTCGTACTTTAATAGTCGCTTAAAAATAAATTCAAATATTCTCGAAGAAGATGCTTCTATAGTAAGCAGAGAAAGAGTTAATGACTTTAAAACTTGGCTAGATAAATAATTCTAATATTAGTTAGGTTTTACAAATTTTAAACGATATTGATTTGGCGTAACACCTTCCATTTTTTTGAATAAGCGTATAAAATAATTGACGTCTTGAAAACCAGTTTCTAAACAAATAGAAGCAATTTTATTTTTAGGATTTTCTAGAAGTTTTTTTGCACGCTTAATTTTTTCATTGAGAATGTATTCTTGAGGACTTAACCCTAACTCTCTTTTAAACGCTCTATAAAAAGTAGATTTACTCATATAAGCTTTATTGCTAAGATAATCAACACTGATAGAAGAAGAAATATTTTCTTTAATATAACCAACAATAAAAGCTAATGAATTAGTATTACTGGCACTAATATAATAATCATTAGTATGATTTAAGTTTTGCACTTGCATAATACGAAACAACAATTCTTTTACTGCTAAATCTGCAAATACATCTTTTCCTGTATTAGAACTTGTGCATATAGAAACAAGCTTATTGATTAATATTGCTATATCCTCGTTGTTATAAAAATGATATTGATTATAATCCAGTTTCCAACCGTCTTTATCACTCTCTTTAGGAAAATTTTCATTTAAGTATTGTATCGTTCTCCTGATATGATCTCCTTCAATAGCCAAGGCAGTACATTGTGTAGGATTATGATCATGGGCTTCAGGAAAATCAATTTTCATCGTTGTATTTGCCGGTACAATAACAGTTTCGCCAGGTAAATAATCAAAACCATTCTTATCAAACAAATGCATCACTTTTTTGCCGCGCAACATACTTGTTACAACAAAATCATTAAAAGTAAGAGGAACTAAAAAAGAGGCTGCATGCGTTTCAAATACATTTAATTCGCATTTTTCTAAAGTATAAGCTGTTCTATTTTCAACAAGCGTTTTTAAATTTCGCTTGTCAGAAAGCGCAACTGTATTTAAACGGTGAACATTTCCCATTGTAATCAGAATTAGTCTCTATATCAAATTTATAAAATGCAATTATTAAAAACAACATAGCTATAAGGAATATTAGACTTAGATACTATTTTGAACGATTTGTGCTATTTTTTCGAATTATGAATGCTAAAAATAATTGTTTGGATTTTTTGTGCTATGTTTTGATTGTTTTGTGCTAACCATCACCTATTTATATTACCGAACTTGGTATAACTAACTAATTAAATATAAATTAACATGGAAAATTTAGCAGCAAAACCAACATTTAAAAGCAAATACGACAATTATATTGGCGGAAAATTTGTAGCACCAATTAAAGGAGAATACTTTGATAACATTTCACCAATTGACGGAAAAATATTTACAAAGGCTGCTCGCTCAACTAAAGAAGATATTGAACTAGCATTAGATGCAGCTCATGCAGCATTTCCATCATGGAGCAAACTATCTGTTACAAATAGAAGTAACATTCTTTTAAAAATAGCACAAGTAATTGAAGATAATTTAGAATACTTGGCAACTGTTGAAACTATTGACAATGGAAAAGCTATTCGCGAAACACGCGCAGCCGATTTACCTTTAGTAGTGGATCATTTCAGATATTTTGCCGGAGTAATTCGTGCGGAGGAAGGAACTATTGCAGAGCATGATGAAACAACAGTAAGCATCGTGTTACACGAGCCATTAGGAGTTGTAGGACAAATCATTCCGTGGAACTTTCCTTTATTAATGGCTACTTGGAAAATAGCTCCGGCATTAGCTGCTGGTTGCTGTACTGTGGTTAAACCAGCCGAACAAACGCCAACATCTATCATGGTGTTAATGGAATTAATTGGCGACTTACTACCTCCAGGTGTTTTAAATGTGGTTACTGGTTTTGGTTTGGAAGCAGGTAAACCGTTAGCAACATCTTCCCGCATTTCTAAAATATCTTTTACTGGCGAAACAACAACTGGGCGTTTAATATTACAATATGCTTCGGAAAATATTATTCCTGCAACGATGGAATTAGGTGGTAAATCTCCAAATATATTCTTAGAATCTGTGGGCGATGCTGATGATGAGTATTTTGATAAAGCTATTGAAGGCGCTGTGATGTTTGCTTTAAATCAAGGAGAAATTTGTACTTGCCCATCACGTATTTTAGTTCATGAAAAAATCTACGATAAGTTTATCAAACGAGTAATTGATAGAGTAAAAGCTATTAAAATCGGACATCCATTAGATGGTAGTGTAATGATGGGCGCTCAGGCATCGAACGATCAGTTTGAAAAAATAAAATCTTACTTAGCTATTGGTAAAGAAGAAGGTGCTGAAGTATTATGCGGAGGCGAAGCTAATTTGTTAGCTGATGAACTCGGTGGTGGATATTATATTCAACCAACTGTATTTAAAGGCACTAACAAAATGCGTGTTTTTCAAGAAGAAATTTTTGGACCCGTTGTTTGCGTAACAACTTTTAAAACAACCGAAGAAGCTATTGAAATTGCAAACGACACCTTGTATGGCTTAGGAGCAGGTGTTTGGACAAGAGATGCACATGAAATGTATCAAGTTCCTCGCGCTATTCAAGCAGGTAGAGTTTGGGTAAACAGTTATCATAATTACCCTGCTCATGCACCATTTGGTGGTTACAAAAAATCTGGTTTCGGAAGAGAAACACATAAAATGATGTTAGAGCACTACCGTCAAACCAAAAACATGTTGATTTCTTATAGCAAACAAAAATTAGGTTTCTTCTAACATAGATTAAAGAGGTTGTCTTAAACAGAGCATGATATAAGTGTTTTAGTTTAGTTATGGCATTATAGAGTTTAAGCAACCTCTTTTTTAAAAACTCATTTCATGGAAACAGTAAATCGTATTTTAGTAACACCTGAAGCCAGCGAATTAATTACTATACTAAAAGTAGGATTCGGTGATTTAGTATTTCACCAAAGTGGCGGCTGTTGTGATGGTTCTGCTCCAATGTGTTTTATGAAAGATGATTTTAAAATTGGTAGTAGTGATGTTGGCCTAGGCTACGTTAATGGCTTTGGATTTTGGATGAGTAAAGACCAATTTGAATACTGGCAACATACTCAGTTAACTTTGGATGTAGTTAATGGACGAGGCGCAAGTTTTTCGTTAGAAATACCAACTGGTAAACGTTTCTTAATTCGTTCAAGAATGTTTACACCAAATGAAATGAATAATCTAGAGGAATTGTTTTATAAAGAAGATTAATCAAAGTTCCACCAAAATTTGGTTTCGTGATACTTACTAATCACTAAGGGTTCACCAATCATTGGCGTGGCAACATTCACTTTTAGTTCATCAGCCTTTTTTAAAACACGTTTAATAGGTTCATCCCAATCATGCATAGCTAATGCAAATTTAGCCCAATGTATGGGAAACAAAATATTTGCATTTAAATCAATACTTGCTTGTACTGTTTCTTCTGGCATCATGTGAATATTTGGCCAAGAGGTATTGTACTGTCCTGATTCTAATAATGCTATATCAAAAGGACCAAACTGCTCTCCAATCTTTTTAAAGTGAGTATCGTAACCAGAATCTCCACCCAAATAAATAGAATGTTTTTTTGTTTTTAAAATATAAGATGCCCATAACATTTTTGAACGAACCATCGTACGTCCTGTATAATGCCTTGCTGGTGCAGCTGTTATTTCAATATCATTCTCGAATAAACAAGTCTCCCACCAATCTAATTCTGTTATTCTCGATTCTTCAAAACCCCAATGTTCTAAATGCGAACCAACACCTAAGGGGCAATATACTCGTTTGATTTTAGAACGCAATAATTTTAATGTTTTATAATCCAAATGATCGTAATGATCATGTGTTAATAACAACAAGTCAATTTCTGGCATATGCTCTGCCTTATACTCATCTGCACCTTTGAAGGCTTTTATCATAAATGAAAACGGAGAGGCGTTTCCACTAAAAACAGGGTCAACTAATATCGTTTTTCCATTAATTGTTAATAGGTATGATGAATGTCCAAACCATACAATAACTGGTTCTTCAGCATGAAGTGTGCGTAAATCAGTTTTTACAAACGGTAAAACTTTGTTTGGTTCAACGCGTTTTGACTTACGAAGATTATCTTTCATGATTTTCATATACGAACTATCTTTAGATAATTGATCAGTATGAGATAAATTATGAAACTCGTTATTTTTATAGTTTGGAGATTGTTTAATTCTCTCTAACCTTTTCCCAGAAGGATTTTTACCTAATGATTTAAGAAGTGACATACAATTAAACTCCGAGAGTTTCTTTTAATTTAGAATAACCTGTGCGACTCAATGGAATTTTCTTCCCATTTTTAAGTAATACGACATAGGTATTTTTCTCCAAAGGTTCAATCTTAGTAAGTTCTTGTAAATTAATAATGAAGGAACGATGTGTTCTAAAAAACTGAGAACTATCCAATACTTGTTCGTAGTAGTTCATGGTTTTCTTTTTTAAATAGTATGTGTCTTTAGTGAAAATTTTCACATAATCATCATAAGCCTCAATATACATCACATCAGCCATCGGCACAATGCGAATATCGCTTCCATTCTTTACCACAATTCTATTTCTTTCATCAGGCTGCTTGGTTGTATTTTCTAAAAGAGATTGAATATTTTTTTCTGAGGAAGTATTTTTTTTCTCATTCCATTTTTGAAGAGCTAAATCAAAACGCTCTTTGCTAAATGGCTTCAATAAATAATCAATGGCATTTGCCTCAAAGGCTTTAATAGCATATTCGTCAAAAGCTGTTGTGAAAATGACAGATGGTGTTGAATCTAATAATTCTAACATTTCAAATCCGTTAATTTTTGGCATTTGAATATCTAGAAAAATTAAATCAGGTTTGTGATGCATAATCGCTTTCACTCCCTGAAAACCATCGTTGCATTCTGCTGCTATTTCAATAGATGGATGTTGCTGTAAATATTCAACAACAATACTACGAGCTAATGGCTCATCATCTATAATGACTACTTTATTCATTTTTTAATTTGTGGTATTTTTAAAGACGTAATAAATTGTCCATTCTTTTTTTCTGTGGTCATTAAATCATTTCGGGCATACAACAAAAACAAACGACGTTGAACCGAACTTAAACCAAAACCAGTTCCTTCATTAGCTTGTTGTGTATCCGAATCGAAAGGATTTTTTATTTGTACTTGTAAATAATTATTTTCATGATGACAGGATATACTAATTGTAATGTCATCAATCGTATCATACAAACCAAATTTTATGGCATTTTCAACTATTGGTTGTAATAATAAAGGAGGTAGAGATACGCCTTTATTATCACATTCCATATTAATATCTACTTGTAAACGGTGTCCAAAACGAACTTTCTCAATTTCCAAATACAATTTTAAATGTTCTATTTCTTCGTGCAAGGAAACCGTTTGTTGATCATCTTTTTTCAAAGTACCCCTTAAAAAATCTGATAACTGCTGAATCATTTTTCTAGCCTCATTTGGTTTAGAGCCAGCCAAAGCACTAATCGAATTTAAACTATTAAATAAAAAGTGTGGCTGCAATTGCTGACGTAACCTTGCTAACTCTGCTTCTTTAACCAACTGCTCCGCATCATTACGACGTTGTTCTTTTTCTTTTTGTTCTTCTATATTATACAATAACCAATTGGTTATCGTTAAAAAAGTCAATATTAATAACGATATAATAGAACGAATTGGCATTGATTTCTCTAAGAAATCTAAATAGTATTCATCTGCTCCCAATAAATACGTAATAATCCATTTAAACGTAATACTGTATAAAATAGTAATACTTAAAGCAAATACAAGTCTGTATATTCTGTTACTCTTTCCCGGCTGATAGTAGCGATATAAAATAATAGCGGCAAAACAAGCTAAGGCTAATAATCCATTGGACACCAAAGAATCAATAATAGCTACATGCCAATTTAATTCTAAATGATGTAACACCCATGTTTGAATACATGCTAAAACCGTCCACCATGCCACGTACATGGCAACCATTTTTTTTAAAGGATATGTGGTATATGTTTTCAATTAAATTAGCTATGCAAAAGTTAAGCTTTTTGCTTGAATTAACATGGCTTTTTGTCGCACATAATTAATAAATGAATGACGTTCCGTGTTTTCGTGAGTCGTTGAATATACTTGCTCTCCATCTTTCAAAGCTTCTAACTCGTATACATCAGTCACATCAATAAACTGCCAGTGTACCATTTTACTTTCGCTATTAATAAAAGTCTCTTCTTCTTTCTTACCGATATTTCTGGCTTTTTGAAAAGCAGCCTCTAAATTAAGCGCTTCAATTATTCTTATTTGCTCATCGAATTGGTGTGCGTGATTTCCGTTATCGATATTGATGTTAAACATCAGTTTTACTAAGTAGCGTTTCATATATTATATGTTTTTTAGTGGTGATTTTTAATAGCTTTTAATATCAATGCCTCCAAAAAAAGTAGTTCCTCTTAATACTAAAACTTTTGGTTCTCCCATTGTTGTATTTGGTTGCATTGGCCTTTTATCTTCAATGCTTCCAAATACTGATACTAATTCTGAATTTATTTCCCAATGTGCTGGTATAATTAATTTTGTTCCTCCAAACACGTTAGTTAATTCCATAGTGGCTGTGCTTTCCATATCTGCTTGAGACAGATTGATTTCGGCGCCGCCAAACACATTTGTAATGTCGGCACCTTTAAACTTTTTTGAAAGCACATTCTTTTTCACACCTCCCATAAACGACGTAGATTCAACATAATCATCATTCACAGAATCTTCTCGTGTATAACAATTTCCTTGTTGTGCGTATCTACTATATTTGTGATGAGCATATTTCCAATGCTTATGATTAAATCTTCTACGCGGTTTAAAAATCATCATTAATCCAAATAGGATAATTAATACTGGCCAAATGAAAGGCTTAATATTTAACATCGGATAAAAATCTCCTAATAAAAACACACCGCCAATTGCCACTAAGAAAAACCACCAAGCATTTCTAAAATTATGTTTTACGCCTGTGATAATACCTAATGCAATTAAAAATGTTTTCCAGGTAAATAACCAATGTGGAATATCAGCTCCTAATTCTCTTGCTAAAAAAAGAGACCCTGCAGCAACTACTAAAATACCTCCAACAACTTTTCCTCGTCTTTGGCTTTGTTCTGTTTGTTTACACATTTCTTCAAAATCCATGTGTTCTTGTTGATTTGTCATTGTAATGTTTTATTTATTGTTATTATTTTTCTTTTCTATTTTTTGGCTTTGTGAGTACTACACATGTGCCGTAATTTTTTGTAAAGGTATAGGAGGAATTGTTGCTGTACAATAGCAATTAGGCGGGATTATTCGTATAGTCGGTGAACGGTACCTTGGTGGCGGTAATAAGTTTACAAAACAAGCATTATCCCATAATTTTTAACGAAAATGAACGGTTTTTACCACTTTGTGATACAATATAATTTGTATTTTTGATAATAATCACAAAACTATGTCTGATACTAATAAAGACCTGCAAATTGAGAGCTTAGAAGAGAAAGTCACTCACCTAAGTCGTATGCTTGTAAAATCATTTGGTTATGCCGACCAAGATCCGGATACATTTTTGCAAAATGCTCGCAGAACAACAGAAGCTATTTGCCGTTTTATGTACACCAAAGAATTAGGCGAACCGAAAAGCAAAATGATGCTGAATGATTACGGACGTGAATTATTACAAAAGAAAATTATTCCAGATAAAATAGGAATATTAATAGGCACCATTCAAACATATGGCAACTATGCGGCTCACGCGCAAGACGATTTATCAGAAGCAACACGAGAGTGGATTGCACCTTGCCAAACGGCATTAGCAAGTTTAACAAATTGGTTTTTCTTAGAGTATTTAAAAGGCAATGTGCCAAATGAATTAATAACACCTGTGCAAAGCTATGCTGAATCTAGTGGTGGAAGAAACACAAACATTCCTACGTCAGCTACGGTTAATCAAAAAAAATCACCATTAGTTCCCATTTTATTAGTTTCGTTAATTGTATTAATTGGAGGCTTTGCTGCATTTTATTTTTTAAATAACAAACCTAAAGAAGTTGCAACAGAAGCACAACAAGCAACTAACGCCACTGAAAATTCAGTAAATCAGCAGGAAGCTATAGTTGACAATTTAAATAGCGCCACACCAAATGCTGATGCGAAACGTATTGCTATTTTATATTTTGATAGTGGATCGGACAATACTGAATTATCGCGTTTAAGAAAAGGTTTAGCCGATATGTTGATTTCTGATTTATCAAAAATTAAAATGCTAAACGTCATTGAGCGTGCACGATTAGAAGAAATTTTAAAAGAGCAAAAATTAAATAACTCCAAAGAGTTTGATGCATCTACTGCTACTAAAGTTGGAAAATTATTAGGTGTACAATATATTTTAACAGGAGCCTTTTTTGATTTAATGGGTAGTATGCGTATGGATGCTCGTATAATAGATGTAGAGACTGGGAAGATTATTAAAAGCGAAGGGATAGACGGACAAACCAATACCTTTTTTGACTTAGAGAAAAAACTAGTCGTGAAAATTGCAAGTGGTTTAAATGTAGAATTAAACGCTGATACTAAAGAAACAACAGAAACTAAAACGTCTTCGTTAAGTTATGAAACCTCTTTGTTGTATTCTGACGCATTAGATAAAATGGATAAAGGAGAAAACGGAAAAGCTATTGAATTACTAAAAAAAGTACTTCAAAAAAATCCTGATTTCACACCTGCAAAAAAAGCGCTTGATAAACTAAACACTAACGTGTAATGAAAAAAGCATTCTTGTTTTTAATAGCTATTGTATTTTCATTGCATGCTCATGCAAAAACTATTGCTATTTCTTATTTTGATAATTCGAGTGGCGACGCTAAGTACAACGCTTTATCCAAAGGCATTGCCGATATGTTGATTACCGATTTATCAAAAGTAAAAGGCGTAACTATTGTTGAGCGTGAAAAGCTTGAAAAATTAATTCAGGAAATTAAATTAGGACAATCTAAATATTTCGATCAATCGACAGCGCAAAAATTAGGAAAAGGTTTAGGCGCACAAAACATTTTAACGGGTTCGTTTTATGTTTTAGACAACGTGATTCGTTTAGATGCCCGATTAATTGATGTGCAAACAGGAGGCGTTATTTTTGCCGAACAAGTGAGTGGAAATAAAAACAACTTTTTTGCGTTGCATCAGCAACTCGCAAACTTATTGGCAAAAAATATCAATGTACCTTATAGCCCTGATTTAAGTGGGCTATATAAAGCAGGTGAAGAAGTCACATTAAAAGAAGTAGTCAACTATTCAAACGCTTTAGAATTACAAGATGTAGGCATGAGCACCGATGCTAAACAGATTTTAGAAAAAACCATTAAAGAGAATCCTAAATTTCGTTTCGCTAAAAATAAATTAGAGGATATTAAAGAATGGTTAAAGAAAGTAGAATTACAGCGTGAGCAGTTAATTCAAGAAGAATTAAAAAACACCATTAACAGCCTAGATGCTAATAACGATAAGTTTGGCATGCAAATCAGTAATGTTTGGACAACTCTTTTATCTTCTTATAAATACAATCAATTATTATCTTTTAATAATTCGATTCGTAAAATGAAATTAGATGAAAAGAAAAAAGTGTATGGAGAAGCTTCGCCTATGACTTTAGGAGAAATGCTATTGTTTTACGATTGCACAGCTTTAAGTGCCTTAAAAAAATACGAAGAAGTGATTGACGCTGCAAAAACATTTATCACTAACTACCCTACTAGCATGTATTTTCAAAGTGTGAAAATGAATTTAGAGACCGCTATTAAAGAACTAGAGCAACGAAGCAATGGTAAAAAAGGCATTGACGCCAAATTGTCGGTAGAATCTATAGATGCTTATGTAAACTATTTAAACAAACTAGAATGGAAATCCAATTTGCAATTTGTAAACGATAAAGAATACAAACGTTATTTACAATTATACAAATCACAAGTCTTAAGCGCTACTCCTGAGGTTATTAAAAACTGGGACGAAAGCATAAAGTTTAATGAGTTTACAGAATTTTTTAATGTCGCTCAACACTTTAATGATACTAAAACAATGGAAGACATTGTAGCGGCTTGCAAAATTGTGTTTACAGAATCCGATGATCAAGACAGAACTTTTTCCTTAGAAAATAGTTTAGAAGATTTTAAAACCAAAACGGCTGAGAAAGCAGAAAAAATAAAAGAATTAGAAACCATTTCAAAAAAGGGCTCAAAAACTGAATTAGAGAAAGTCATTAAATGGTTATTTAGTAATGAACAATATAATCGTCCTGATTTATTGTTAGCAATTTGCGAGCGTTATATCACGAACCACAAACCGAACAATGAAGATGATATGGAAGTTTCTTTGGCAGCCTGGGACGGACTCATTAATAATACCGCTAAACTAAAAAGCATAGAGGATGCTCGCAAACAATTTGAAACATTAAAAAGTAAAGCAGACGATTATAAAGTCAATCAAAAAACTTACGATAAAACCATTAGAGAATTAAATCAGGATTTAAAAAACTTACAAAACGATTATTCAAATTATCAAAAAAACGTGAGGGATTTAGATCCTATGGTTAATGTTTTAGAGAACTACGCTAAAATCTATAACGAAAATCATCAGTACACCGATGAAGTATATACCAGAAATCAATTATTAGATTTATTTAAATTAGATAGCGATAAAGAACAATTACAACTGTATCTATTAACCATGAGTTATTATAACTTAGGTTATTTTGATAACGTTAAAAAAACAGCTACTCTTTTAAAAGAAAAATATCCTACAGGTTCTTATACCGAATCTATTTCATCCATTGTTAGTTATTTGCCTCAATAGTCCTATATGTCAACAACCAATTCATACGTAAGTGTTATTCACGAGTTAAATATCAAAGCTTGGGACAATAGATATATTGATAGAACGAAGGCTATGGAATTGGCTTTACAAGCAAAAGAAAATGCTGAGAAATATAACAACTTAGTAGATTTTCATTTTGCACAATTAACCATTGCACAATTAAATTTTTGGAAATCGAGCGAAAGCACGCCATTAATTAGTGCAAACGAAGCACTAAGTTATTTTGAAAGTGTGAATATATCTCTTGGCATTTCAAGAGCTAATTTTATTTGCGCTAGCATGTACGATCAATTTGGTCAGTACGAAAAAGCCATGCAACATGCTTTAAATGCTGTAAAAGCAAGTGAACTCATTGATGATGAAACTAATAAAGGTGATTGCTATACAACATTAGGACAAATTTATTCGCGCATCCACGATTACACAAATGCTATTCATGCTTTAAATAAAGGTTTAGCAATTCGCCAACACATTAAAGATGATAAAGCTGCAGCCTCTTCGTTAAATTTAATTGCTCGCAATTATGTGTTAAGCAAAAATTACGAAGAAGCTAAAAACTATTACAATCAAAGTTTAACACTAAGAGAAAGCACTAAAGACGAAGACGGTATCCCTTGGACATATTTGGGCTTAGCGAGTTTATATTCCGAACAAGAAAATTGGACTTTATCTTTAGAGTATTATCAAAAAGCCGAACAATCTAACATAAAGCAAGAAAAACGTTTTGATGTATTGTGTTTGTTAGGCAAAGGAAAAATTTATTTATATCAAGCAAACATAACTGAAAGTACTGCATGTTTAAATAAAGCTTTAGCCATTTCTCAAGAATTAAAAATCACCTCTATTCAATCTGAAGTGCATGAGTTACTAGCTCAAGCCTTTGAAAAATCAGGTGATTTAACACAAGCTTTATTACATTATAAAACTTACAATCAATTACGTCAAGAGATTTTAAGTAACGATAAAGTTAATACACTTAAAAATCAGCAAATTGCTTTTTCGGTGGAGTCGGCAGAAAAAGAAGCAGAAATACATCGTTTAAAACACGTGGAGCTTAAAAATGCTTTTGATCAAATTGCCGCGCAACATCATCAGTTAGAAGAAAAAAATAAAGAAATAACCGATAGCATTACCTATGCTAAACGCATACAAGATGCATATTTACCGGAGAAAGACTTACTAACAAAAATTTTTCCTCAAGCCTTTTTATTATTTAAACCAAAAGATATTGTAAGCGGGGATTTTTATTGGTTCAGTCAATTAAACTCACCTACTCCATCTCGTATTTTTGCTGCTGCTGATTGTACTGGCCACGGTGTACCAGGCGCTATTATGAGTGTGATATGCAGCAATGCTTTAAACGAAGTAGTAAACAATAAACAGATTCATCAACCTGATTTAATTTTAAATGAAGTACGTAACATGGTAACGGCTTCGTTTAAAAAGCAAGGTGAATCCACACAAAAAGATGGGATGGATATTGCCTTGGTACGTTTATTAGAAACAAATGGCAAAACCACTTTACAATTTGCTGGTGCTAATAATCCTTTATGGATTGTGAGAAAAGGCGAACCAACAATTTCATCAGAAAATATTATTTCTACTAGCTCACATCATTTAATAGAAATAAAAGCCGATAAACAACCTATTGGTAATTACGAAAAAATGAATCCATTTACGTTACATCAATTAGATTTACAAAGTGGGGATACTATTTACTCTTTCTCGGATGGGTACGCTGATCAGTTTGGTGGCACCTTTGGCAAAAAGATGAAATACAAACCTCTCAAAGATTTGATTCTTTCTATTCAAGACAAAGAGATGAGTGAGCAAAATACCATTTTGTATAATGCTTATAACGATTGGAAAAGAAACTTTGAGCAAATAGATGATGTGTGTATGATTGGCGTGAGAGTTTAAAAACACTTGTCAGTTCGAGCGGAGTCGAGAACTAGACATTTTTTCTAATTCATTGAAGGATCAAAGGCATAATCGCTAAACGCTTTATAACCTGGTTTTATTTTTACCAATTCTTCGCCCCATAAATCATCAGGGTTAATACGCATTAAATCAACATAATTAGAACTCTTCATAAACCACATATCACGTTCTAATTCGCTATCTAATTGCTCTTCGCCCCAACCACTGTAACCTATATAAAAACGAATTTCATCAGACGTTACTTCGCCATTTTCAATCATTTGGCAAAGTTCCATAAAATTTCCTCCCCAAAACACATTGCCAATCACATGTTGGCTACCGCTCAATTTATCACCTAAAGTATGCGTATAAAACAATTGATTGGGTGAAACAGGACCTCCTTCAAACAAAGGAAAATTACCATTTTTTAAATGCGGGAAAATATCACGTAACAATAAACCATGAGATTTATTAACGATAAAGCCTAAGCTGCCTTCTTTATTATGCTCACAAACATAAATAACCGAACGCTTAAAATGCCCATCTTGTAAAAATGGTTTAGCAATTAATATATCTCCTGCTTTTATCAAGAATAACTCTATATATTTGTGTAAAATTACAAAAAATGAGCCAAGTTAACCAGCATATTTCTCAGCTAAGAGAAGATTTCATGAAAGGCGAATTAAGTGAAAATAACTTAAACAAAACACCCGATTTGCAATTTGAACAATGGATGAAAGATGCCATTGATGCCAAGGTAAATGAAGTGCCTGCTTGTAATTTAGCAACCGTTGACAAAAACAATAAGCCATCGGCACGTATTATTTATTTGCGTGAGTTCTCTAATAACGAATTTTATTTTTATACCAATTACGATTCTCGTAAAGGACAACACATTGCAGAAAACCCAAATGTGTGTTTAACTTTTTTTTGGCCAGAGTTAGAACGTCAAATTCGTATTGAAGGCGTGATTACACAAAAAGCAGAAGCCGAAAAAAGTGACGCGTATTTTAATGCTCGTCCGCAAGACTCTAAAATTGGCGCTTGGAGCTCACCACAAAGCCGTGTATTAAATAATCGTGAAGAATTAAACACCTTTATTGAAGGCAATAAAACAAAATTTCATAATCAAGAAATTCCGCGTCCTGAATTTTGGGGCGGCTACATCATCAAAGCAAACTACTACGAGTTTTGGCAAGGACGTAAAAATCGTTTGCATGATAGAATTGCTTTTACTTTGGAGAATGGGAATTGGAAGATAGAGCGTTTGGCTCCTTAGTTTTAATATTTTTATTATTTATACTAACAAAGATTTATACGTTCTTTTTTCTCCCATAAAAAAGAACCAAAAAATCACCGCTTCTTAAATTTAACTCGAAAAATACGAAGCACTTTCCCCGCCCGATTTTAGAAACTCGCCCGCGTGAAAACGCGGACTCAAACAGCCTAAAATCGTCGCGCAAATCCTTATTGAAAGTTCTTCTATTTTCTTCGTTAAATTTAAAAGGCGGACGAACAAATAACTTAATTCAGAATTTTACTATCCATCTATATCTACAATAGGAAAACTAAAGTTCAGATGTTAAGGTATGATTTTGTGCAGCAATAGCAGTAAAAATAAAGAAGGGTAGGCACGCGCAAACGGTTATTTTTATCTGCGGTCCGCAGGAATTGCCTATAACAAAATCATAAGCTTTTGGATACTTTTGACTGCAAAAGTATCAAGAGACTTTTCGTATATTCGTAGCATGAACAAACAAGAAAAAATAAAAAACTTTGATCCAAACAGCGTTGGAGATGTCAACGCAAATATGTTTGGTTTACCATTCACGACACAAGAATCTGAAACTGTATTAATACCTGTGCCTTGGGAAGTAACCGTAAGTTACGGTGGCGGAACCATTGATGGGCCTCAACAAATATTTGATGCTTCATTTCAAGTGGATTTGTATGACCCAATTGTGGAAGACGCTTGGAAGATGGGAATTGCGATGGATGATTTTAGCGAAGATTTGAGAGAGAAAAGTGAAATCTATCGTCCGGTTGCAGAAATTATTATTGACAGACAAAGTAATGGAGAACCTGCTTCGGAGATCGATGAAATAAAAGACGTTAACAAAGTTTGCGAAGAAATGAATGCATGGGTTAAGAAACGTGCTTTACATTTTTTAAAACAAAATAAAAGTGTTGGTTTAGTTGGTGGTGACCACTCTACTCCACTAGGTATGATTGACGCCTTAGGAGAACACTTTGGAGAATTTGCCATTTTACAAATTGACGCACATGCTGATTTACGTGTGGCTTACGAGGGTTTTGAATATTCTCATGCATCTATTATGTATAATGCGTTGAAAAGACATAGCGTACAAAAATTAGTACAAGTAGGCATTAGAGATTATTGTCAAGCAGAGTTAGAGATTATCAATAATTCTAATGGGCGAGTGAAAACATTTTTTGACAGAGACATTAAACAACAACAATACAAAGGCAAAAGCTGGGATACCATTTGCCAAGAAATAGTCGCAGAGTTACCTCAAAACATTTATTTAAGTTTTGATATCGATGGCTTAGATCCAAAATTATGTCCAGGCACTGGAACACCAGTAGCGGGAGGGTTTGAAACCGACCAAGTATTATATTTATTAGAACAAGTAGTAGCTTCAGGTAAAACCATTATTGCTTTTGACATTAACGAAGTTGGTGGTGAAGACGAATGGAATGCTAACGTAGCTTCTCGTTTATTATACCGCATTGCTAATTTAGCGGCGCATAGCCAAGGGAAGAAGGCTTAATAAATAATTAAATTGAAAAAGAAAAAGGCTGAGAGTAATCTCGGCCTTTTTTATTGTTAAAATATTAGTCTTAATGTTAATAGGTTTTTTCAAATACGCTATGGTTCTGAATTAACTTTATATGAGATGAATAATATAGACATATATAAACAATTTTACATGAAAGAGCTAGCCACCAAAACAGAATTAAACAATGCTGTTCAAATGCCTATTTTTCTTCTGACTACAATAATTAGCTTTCATGTTTTTTTATTTTCAAAGTTAACTGACAGAACTCTTGAAATTATTGCTATTGAATCTATAATTAATTTCGCATTTTTAATAAGGAGTTTATATTTCTTAAATAAATCATACTTCAATTTAGGTAACGCTTTTAACTATGCTGAAACCGCTGGAATGGATATAATATTTGAACATCAGATATTATTAGAGAATCAAAATAAAGAAACGCATTTTGAACCTTACCTCGAAAAACAACTAGCTACCTGTGCTGGTATTAATTTTAATTTAAATGTTCAAAGAACTAAAGATTTGGCAAAGGCAAAAAAAGCAATTTTTTTCAAATTTTCTTATCCCTTATTGCCAGTATAGTATTTATAATTTCATTAATAATAAAATAAATAAAATGTCTAAACCACAAGAAAAGCCTAACAATGGCGAGAAACCAATAAGAGATATTGTTAAAGGTCCTGACTTTATATATATCGAAAATTCAGATCAAAGACCAAAAACTTTGGAAACAAAAACACATAATATAAAGAAATAAATTTTCTATATATCAAGTGTTCTACAATTTCGCCCCTGTTGGCGATAACACCAACTGTGGGCATACAGTAAATTCTAATTATATTAGTAAATAATTTGAGTAAGTAAAACCACATCTACTGTCTCAATAGGATGCTTGGTATTTGGCAACATATACATCGCTCCATTTTTCAATTGCTTATAAACGGAAGTAGTTTCTTCTAGGCTAACCATATTATCTTTATCAGCTAAACCAATCCATACTTTATTTTCAATAGCAGTAAAATCATTTAAGGACAATGCATTTTTCTTTCCTAAGCTTAACATCATCTCTGCTGTTTTTTGCAATAACAATTCCCAATCTTGTCCGTGACGCTTTTGTAATGCTTCTGCAAACTTCGGTACCTTTTCGATAATGGTTTTAGAGTCGAGCATCTTTATTTCTTTTTGCGCAATGTCAGGACTCCACTCAAACTTAGTTCCAAGGGTAATGATATTTCCTAATATATTTGGATTGCGATGTGCTAAATATAATGCTACATAACCACCCATACTGTAACCAAACACATTTGGTTTATCTAAATTATTGATTTTAATAAATTGCTCTAACTCCAAAGCAAATTGCTCAATACCAAAATTAGTAGCAAAAGGTGTTTGTCCGTGGCCGCTAAAACTTAAGGTAAATAAATTGTAGCCTTGTTGTTTTAACTCAACAGCTAATGGCTCTAATTGATCTTTAGCGCCAATAGCTCCGTGAAGTAAGATAATTGTTTTCATATCAATAAAAAACCCCGATAAATCGGGGTTAAAATTAATTAAGCTTTTGCTTTAAATTTATTAATAGCGTTTACTGTAAATTCTGATAGTACTAAAGTACCGCTCATGCCAGCTCTTTCAACTAATAAAGTATCCCAGTTTTCTGTTCCTTCCCACATAATTTTCTTTAACATCATCATCGCTTCAGGATTACTTGTTGCTAATTTACCAGCAAGTGTTGCAATACCTTTATCCATTTCTTCTGCTGTTGCAAATACCTCAGCATATAAGCCTTTTTCTTTAGCCCATTGTGCTGTTTGCCATTCGGTTGCATTAATCGTTAATTGACAAAAAGCAGATGTTCCAACTTTACGTTCAACTGCTGGACCTACTACAAACGGGCCAATACCTACTGCTAATTCAGATAATTTTATTGAGGCATCATTCACTGCAAAAGTATAATCTGCACTAGAAGCAATCCCTACTCCACCACCAACAGCTTTACCTTGCACACGAGCAATAATAAATTTAGGAGCTTTACGCATCGCATTAATTACCATTGCAAAACCTGAAAAGAATTTTAATCCTGTATCAATATCTTTAATCGAAATTAATTCGTCAAAACTTGCTCCTGCACAAAATGCTTTCTCGCCTTCGCTTTGTAATACAATTACTTTAGCGTTATCATCTTTTCCTAATTTCTCAATCTCCGCTGCTAAGTTTCTTAATTGAACACCAGGCATTGAATTACTTTGAGGATGAAAAAAAGTAATCGTTCCTATTCCGTTTTTAATTTCTGACTTAATCGTTCCTTCCATTTTTAATTATGCTAAAATAGTTA